>Ga0123342_1000619_pt1 | contig 56945 bp, 25 predicted proteins | sample Turbeawhitnodule_FD_89960 | JGI IMG/M metagenome (GOLD analysis project Ga0123342, IMG submission 89960) | Root nodule microbial communities of legume samples collected from Mexico - Turtle bean Mexico white nodule | ecosystem: Host-associated > Plants > Roots > Nodule | place: Mexico: Nepantla... | reverse complement strand
TTTATATATATATATATATATATATATATATATATATATATATATATATATATATATATATGCTTTTATTTGTATAAAGAAATTCCCCGAACATGATTCTTTTGTGTGAATAATTTAAAAGAAATACACTTGTAATGAGCTATGTGCAAATATGCATTGTGATGAAATGCTACATTGATCCAGCCAAATATTTGGTTCAAGGTTCAGAACAAAAGCATGTTAAACCTTGTTCTTACTCAGTTATACACATAATAACCACACAGGTAGAAAATGAGGGATAGATCAACCACAAACAATTACAATTCCTGCAGCTTTAGATTTCTAAATAAGTTATACTTGCTAGTTGCTCCTCTGTAAGGAGGAGAAACAAGGAAGAGTGGAAGAGAAACACAGGCAAGGAATTTATTGATAAACAGTATGGAATTGAGTAAAATAGATGAATAACCGCAACACTGCGAAAACTAAACCACAGCATGGAAGTGACAATACAAAAATCTGTAATTTCATTTAAATATTTCAGTCTCAAAAAAGCTAGCATGGTAGAACCTGCATATTCAAATAGCAGCAAGGTAATAAATTATGAATTGCATGTAGCAATCAATTTCCCTGTTTTATTCAAAATTTAAACCGTCAATCTGAAAATTGTAACACAAAATCTGTGTCAATTTCACAAAAACAAATGAGGTCATCTATTAGTATCTCTTTCTCCTATTACTCACTATTGACCTCAAACATTGAAGCCCTCAGCACGGAGGCACAGTCGATGAGCCTCGATCCATTTTGCACAAGCCGATTCACCGTGCTCTACTATGCACTCATCTCGCAACCTTTTAGTGTCCGGGCAGGCACAGCAAATTTTCTTCTTTGGCTTTGTCTCTGCACCAGTTGCCGTGGTCGCCGAACCTTCATTTTTCTGTGACCCTTGTATGGCAAAGGCAGAGGAAGCACTTTGCAGTTGTGCACCACTCATTGTCTTGTACTCTCTAAAGAACAAAATAATGATGATGAATAACATGTAACTCAGATAGAGGTCAAGCAAGAGTGGAGAGATTGAGAATACAAAACAAATGAAATTTATTTAGATAAACAAATTGACACTGGGACACATGCAATCGTAATAAACTTAATCCTGGACTTAGAAATAAACTTAATCGTAATAAACGTAATGAAGATTATACTCCTGTAATTATGTTAAATTGGATAAGTATTCATCGGCCTTTCTAAGATGGACATTTATACAAGATTCCTAGCAAGAAATCTAATGTATTCTTGATTGGTGAAATAATCACAAAAACCAGCTATTTTCGAAGTCTTATAACTTGGAGAACATGACAATAATCAAAGAACATGCATATTCCTCGGAGAGTTGGATTTATGTTACTGAAGCTACTTTCTGTTCCTTCAAATTAAATGTTACTATTCCATCTTTTTGCAATAATTGCTTTGGAGTAAAAGTCCAATTCTAAAACTAAAGATTAGAAGAATGATAACTTCTAAAAGCCCCATTATTATAGCCTATGAATTTAGATTAAATAATCCAAGTTCTAGATTGATTTCTACATAAATTCTCCCTATCATCAATCAATATAGACAGTGATCCAACTTATAACTTTGTCCCAGCAAGTTTGTTCTTCCAGATACAGCAATAATAAGATTTCCCTAAACCCTAAACCCAACAAATAACAACACCACCCACAGTGCGTATGAAAGCTCCGAATGCAAGAAACTGAATTAACCTTGATGACTTAAACTCCAAACTACTACAAAACTAAGACAAAAAACAGTACCACCGAAGCAAATGCTCTTTCATCAAAAACAAGGTTTTAAAAAACAATCCCTGGGTGCAATTTCAGCTGCAACATCAGGGTTTTTCAGTCCCATTTGTCTGCAAAATCCCGCAACATCAAGGATATGGATTCCTTACTGCAATTTAAAACCCTGATCCCAACTACTCAACCTATACTGATATAAACCCTTTTGAATTTATTTTGTGAAACAATTTTTTCTCCAAGAGGGGAATCTAACAGGAAAGTGGAGGAGCAGCAAGTACAGTGTTTTGCCCACAACGTTAAAGGGTTCAACAAATTTCCCCTCTTTCGTGAATAAGAAGCATAAATAAGCACACCACCACTACAACCACCAAAATCCAAAAAAAAAATACCCAAATGTGAAAGTTACGATAAAAAAAAAACTTTAAACCTGAACGCAACAATAGCACGGGAGGACTTCGTTGATCACGGCGTTTGCTACGGCGGCGGCGTGGCGGAGGGTAGGCGCAGGAGAGAGAAAAGAGAAAGGTGCGGTTTTTATTTTATTTTGAGGTTAGGCTTACTTATATAAAACACGGACATGCAAACATGATGTTACTCTACAAAAATCTATTACTTATAACAATATATACATTATTATTTTCAATTAAATAATTTTAATTTTTTGTTAAATTAAAATAGTTATATTATTCAATAAAAAGTATGTAAGTATACAATTTCACAATTAAAAAAATCTGAACTAAATTGTAAATTATTTAACGGGAATTAATTCCTCTACGAATATTCTTGAGAAAGTAATTTATATATAAGGTTTTCATATTTAATGGACTATTTAACAGAATCAACTACTCCTAATTTTGACAATTTCTTCTTCCACCTACATATTTGCTCTACATAACTTCATAAATCTTACGATTTGTTTTTTTTTAAATAATTCATAAACTTTTCAAACTTTAAAATTCAAAATATAAAATTATATTTTAAATTCTAAAGTTTGAAATATACTTTTTAAATTTGAAAATACATTATGAATTCTAGAATTCAGAATATAATTTTATTTTTCAAATTTTAAAATTCATAAGATTTTTTTTTATTTCAAAAATAACTTTTAAACTCTAGAATTTAAAAAGTATTTTTTGTTTTGAAAATACATTATCAACTCTAAAATTTAGAATACAATTTTTTATTCCTAATTCTAAAGTTTGGAATTTTAAAATCCAAAAAAACAGAAAGAAGGATGTCAATGAAAAAATGAAGAAAATGACAAAGTTGTCATTTCACCTCTTCTATGGAGGTGCAGGAAGGAAACATGGAGGTGCAGGAAGAAAGCATGGAGGTGCAGAGAGAAATTGCTTTGATTTTGACTTAACTCTACTGATAATTTAAATATTCTTTTTACTAGTAATAATTTCTAATTGTCACTGTAATTAAAAACAACACCCCCTCAAGTAATTAACATCTCTAATTGTCACTGTAATTAAATAGGAATCATCAAGGATAGAATTGACATAATAGTTCCAATAAGTTTGAGTAGAGTTTATCAATGAGTTTATCAATTGACATATCATGTTATTACTTATAAAAGTGATTATATCTAAGGTAAATATGGATAATCACCACTTTCATAATCTCTACATGTTGAAAAATTAGTCTCAAAACTTCCATTGATGAGCATATTTTGCTTCAGCAAAATGCAAAATGAAGATCATAAAAAGGCATTTCCCTCACAACTGAGCTTAATTGCCATTCCAACTCAGCAAAGTTCTTCAATTACAGTAATCCACAACCTGAGTTCATCTGAGCCTATTCATGTTCTACTTTATCTAATGATACTCTACTTATGCTACTACTTTCATTGTCTCCTATTCTGACTTCAAAGCTAGCCCTTTGGTTGAAGTTTATCAGACAGATAGATAGGATACTTCATCAGTATTCAATCATCATCAGTATAATATTCCACCTGATTTTCCCATTTTGAATTCTTAAGAAGTGGAACAGAATCATAGATACCATTCTTCTCTCCAATGGTGAGTGAATTGCTGCTGCAGTTGAGCAAAATTTTCAGGACTTCCTTCATGGAAGGTCTACTAGCTGGCAGTGTTGCAGTGCACATGACCCCAAGTTTGAAGATGTTGCAGATTTCATCCATGTAACAAGCTTCCTTAATTTCTTTATCCAAAATATCTTCTACATCTGTCCCTAACTCAATGTGGCGCCACGACCATTCGGCCAGAGATGAGTATTCATCTCCATGATTAGCTTCTTTTCCAGTTGTCAGTTCCAGCAGAACAACTCCAAAGCTATAGACATCTATCTTCTCATTGACTCTTGTTGTTTGAGCATATTCTGCAAATCATACATGAAACAAAAGTTTATACTAGGCTTATGACAGAAAAATTAAATAGAGAATTTAACTCAAGCAACAACAATCTATGTAGCACAGACACTGATGGATACTGGACACGACACGGACACTTCGATATGTGTAATCTCCAAGATATAGGATACGAGACACAAATCTATATATTATATTATTATGAACTATATTAATTAACAATCAAGATTTATGTAAACAAGTATGACTGAGTTTTTTCTTTGTGGGAGAAAGATGTTTCACATGGTTGGTTCAAAAGGATTTAATTCTTATTTTTATAATCATAATAAAAACTTATACAATAAGTTTGCTTGTGTAGAAATGACTGTATTTGTCCTTTTTAAAATTGTATTGGAACCGTACTATAATTGTTAGAGGTTCAAAAAGTATTGTTTGAATTGGACACTTCATCAAGATACGTGTTTTATGCGTGTCAGTGTCCGATATGTGTGTACAGAAACACTGTTTAGGAGGCGTGTCCAAGCTTCATAGATAGCAATACATTTGTAACTTGTTTTTACCTGGAGCAATATAGCCAAATGTGCCGGCCACAGCTGACATGGTAGCAAGTTCTTCTGGCTTCATCAACATCATGGCCAGACCAAAATCAGCAACTTTTGCATTGAATTTAGAATCCAACAGAATGTTACTTGTTTTCACATCGCGATGAACAACAGGTGGCAAGCAGTCATGATGCATATAGCACAAACCTTGTGCTGCTCCAATGGCTATATGTAATCTCTTTGGCCAATCAAGGACTGAACCTGGAGCTATCTGCTTACTTTTGTTGTGCAGCCATCTATCAAGGCTATGGTTTTCGAGATACTCGTAGACAAGGAGAAGAGAATCCTCTTTGGAGACGCAGCATAGCAACTTCACAATGTTGTTGTGGCGAATATTGCTCAGAATTTCAACTTCTGCAAGAAATGAACTCACAAGCTTCTCCTCTAACTTTCTGTTACTGCGTATCTTTTTCACTGCAACATAGTTTGAATCACCAACACCAACACGATATACTGCACCAAACCCTCCACTGCCAATAATGTTGTGTTCTGACATTGAGGAGGACACAATATTTGCTTTTGTGAAACTAAGCCTTTGAAAGGAAGTCAGCTTCCATGACCTTTTCAATTCTTGCTTTCTTTTTCTGTAAACTCTGATCATCAAAAATGATGACAACAAAGCCAGCAAGGAGGCTGCTACAACCAGGCTTGTGATTATAACATGAGATGCAGATCTTGTATCAGTTCTTGCCCTTTGTGGCTTGGAATTGCACAAGATAAGGTTCAGCACTGCAGTATCAGCACAGAGACCTGGATTGTTCAAAAAGCTGCTGGCAAACCCAAGATTTTCAAATTCACTTGGAATCCTTCCTACCAAATTATTGGAGGAGAGATTGATGTTTGTGAGTCTCATAAGAGCTAGTTGAAGTGGGATTTGGCCAGATATTCTGTTTTCTGATAAATCCAAAATATTGAGAGCAGACAACTGAGCAATTGCAAGTGGGATTTCTCCAGAGAGTTGATTGTGGTTTAAGTCTAGATTTATTAGGGACTTCCATGATACTATATCTGAAGGAAGTGGTCCTGTGAACTGGTTATGATCAAGCAGAAGAATTGTTAGGTGAGGAAGAGATGTTAGCTCCAGTGGAATACTACCATTGAACAGGTTGTGACTGGCATTGAACACCACAATATTCTTCCAAGAAGACACTCCAAGTGGAATTATACCAGAAAACTGATTGTAACTTATGCTCAGCTCTGAAATATTCTCATTCAATCTTTCAGGAAGCTGACCAGTGAACTTGTTTTCATTTATCATAATACTTGATAAATTCAAAGATGTCCATAGACCACTAGGAATGTTGCCAGAAAGCTCGTTGTTTTGAACCCACAGATTTTGCAGGCTACTACAACTTCCTAAAGATTCTGGCAACTCCCCACTCAGGTTATTGTCATAAGCAGTTAAACCAACTAACCTTCCATAGTAGCACAAGTTCTTTGGCAACCTTCCTGTGAAACTATTAGATGCAACCTGAAATGTTTCAAGCTTTGAGATCCTACCAAAATCTGGTGGAAGAGTACCTGATAAATTGTTGAGAAAAACAATAAAATCAGTCAGAGATGGTAGACGACCAATGCTTTCTGGTACCGTCCCTGATAATTGGTTCATAGACAAACACAAGTATGTTAACTTGCTGAGCTTTCCCAAATCATCTGGTATTTTCCCAGTAAGATTATTTTCTGAAAGATCAAGTTCTGTCAAATTGAATGCTTCAACCACTCCAGGTATATCTCCTGAGAGTCTGTTCTTGTAAATATATACTATGCTCAGATTTTTCAGCATGAACAAACCATTGGGAATTTGTCCACTTAAACCATTCTTTGACAAATCCAAATTCTCCAATGCCACCATGTGTCCAATGGTTTCTGGGATTTCCCCTACCAAGTTTGATTCAAACATATGAAAGACCTTCAATTTGTTCAACTGGGTCAAGCTTGATGGAAGCTTTGTGGGAGGCAGCATGTGGTTTGAGAAAGCATGCAACAACTCAAGGTTGGACAAGTTCCCAATTTCAGCAGGGAAAGAACCATTGAAAAGACACTGATGAAGATAAAGGCTTCTTAGCTGCTTCAACCTCCCTATGCTGGCTGGAATATCACCAGAGAAGTTGTTGCCACCAAGGCTAAGAAAACTTAGGCTAGCCAAGTGGTGAATGTCATCAGGAATCCTACCAACAAAGGTGTTCTGTGAGAGGTCAAGGTACTCAAGCTTGGAGCAGTTGTAGAGAGATGTGGGGAACTCCCCAGGAATGAAATTCAACTGAAAATCTATATGTGTGAGGCTTTTGAGGTCACATAGGAAAGGTGGAAGTGTTTGAGTGATGTTGGTGTTGTACATAGTCAATGAAGTGACTGAGCCATTGGTGCATCTGATCTCTGGCCAAGTGCAATGTGAGGAGTTTGATGGGATCCAGTGATGGAGGAATGGTGGATTTTGCAGGTATTGTTTTATCTTCAAAAGGACTGCATGTTCTTGATCATACAGCAAAGAGTGAGAGTGAGAGTGTGCAAAGAAAAGAAAGAGGAAGGAGAGAAGAGGGAGAATTGGCATTTTGACACATGATGAGGTTAATTTTTTCATGCTGTTTTATGAGTTATTTCTATCTCTCTCTCTCTCATGGTGCCATTCAATGATGAAGAGATAATGTATGAGAATCAATTACTTTTGTTTTTGGCAACAACAACCAATCACATACTCAGTATGACTGACAAATTGAATGATGATTGGTTTCAAAACTGGCGTGCCAACTTACCTATTCTGCATAATGCCAACTTTACATGCAGATATGTTTATTTTGATTTAATACGATTAACTAGAAGTAAATTTTTCTATAAATCAATCTTATTTATAAACTAAGGTTTATATTTATTTATATAGTATAAAATATTTATATTTTTAGTTGATATAGAATCTTTAGAGTAAGATGTAATTAAATATTTACAAAAGATTACATTCAATCTATCAGATTCAGACACGTCTTTTAAATGGTATGTTGTATGGGACACAACACTCATAGAACACGTATAGATGAAGTGTCATGTATCGATGAATTGTCCCATTCAAAAAATACGATTCTAACATAATCTTAAAAGGGAGAAATACATTAATTTTCTAAAAACTCAAATTTATTGTATAATTTTTTTATATGATTATAAAAATAAGAAACACATCATTTTGAATCAGCCATGATAAACATCTTTCTACTAAAGAAAAAAATAAACTGAAACATACTTATGCATATAAATCTTTATTGTCAATTTATATAATTCATAATTATATAATATATAAATCTATGTCACTGTATCCTACGTTTTATACATATTTCTCTGTATCCATATCTGTATTCATATTGATATCGTATGAGTGTCATTGCTATATAGTAATATATATTGAAGAGTTGGTATACAGGTATATCTAAGATTCAACCAAGAATAATAGAGTAATGGGGGCAACTAAAACATATTAAAGTAGCTATTGGATAACCAAAATTATATCTTCTAGACTTCAAGTAATGGTTTCCAACTTGGAGATGTTTTCTTTACTCTGAATCCACGGGTTTGAAGGCTTTTAGTTGGTTTGATCTATGATTAACTATGATTAAGGGCCAACTAATTCAATTATTTAGAATAATTTGCGTGAATCACCACAAAACTTTGACCTCGATTCACGTGTGAATGTGAACACAGACCAAAAGAGACAGCCACAGTTTTTAAAACCATTCATTCCCACGATGCATTGCTGCATAATATGACAGCAATTCAGAACCTTATCACATCAACTTGCTATTGTTTTCTCTTTCTTTGCCTTTTCATAAGCACCACAAATCCTTTACACTTTGAATAGTCAATGAAAAGATATGTGAACATTGAAGTCTGCAAAAGCCTTCTAGTAAGCATTCTTCTTTTGACTATTCCTGTGATGCTTTTTTTCTTAGCATATATATGCTATTTTCACATTTCTGTTTATTTGATGTTATAAATTAAGTATTTTAGTTTTCTTAGTTTCAAAATAGAATATAATTAGAATGTCAATATAAATGTTTTTTTGTTACTAACATCAAATCATATACTGAGGAATATAATAAATTTGTCTATTTTTATAATAGTTATTCTAAAAGTCACATCTTACATAATTTTTAGTTGAGAGGATGATATCAATAAGGTGACACTCCTGGATTTTTTCTGAGTATTGTTTATTCCAATTTGGTCAGTAGTTACATATTCATTTTCTTTATTCCAATTTTGTGAGAGCTAATATCTAACTTTGGATATGAAGATGGGATAATATTTATTTTATTTTTGTCTCAAAATTCATTCTCCTATTAAGACACTTTTAATTTTTTAAAGTAACTTAAAAATACTTATATTAACTTTTTCTATTTCGCAACTTATATTTGACTTTTATTCAATTGTTATCTATTGTTATTTGATACTTTTATTTGATATTTATATAATTATAATATTTTCTTTGATATTGGAAAAAATAAATTGTGTATTTGTTTTTACACTGAATATTTCTTTCCTGATTCTTATCTTTTATAAAAAAAAATTAATATTTGGAATAATAAGGGACGGACCGTAATATACTCGTTCTCGGTAGAGATGGGGACGAGATAAAAAAGATTCAAACTCTTCGAGTAAAGGATGGAGATGAGATGAATTTATACTTTCATAGTAGAGATGAGATAGTCAAACTTGTACCCGCTCGTTATCATCCTTGAACCTAACCAACATAAATTTGGAAGAATAATTTGATTATCAAGTACTCATCTTAAAATTATGTATTTTTTTACATAAACTATAGAAAAAACTTGGAAAATGACACAATTTTCTTTGGAGAAAATATGAACACACAAAAAAAAAGTATTGAGGACTAAGAGCTAAGTGCATTTACAAGTTACAAAGTACTTGAGAGAGATCTTCTTGGGAATTAATTTTAATCCTAATACCTAGTCACCATCATGAGGATTAATCTCACATACCAAAAAAGAAGTACTTCTACTTTATGACACTTTTGATGCATTTCAATGTTTCTCTTTTTGGGTCTTTATGGACCATAAAGACCAAAAAAGCAACCCATCAAGAAATACCACCTCCAGCCCAAGACATTAACACAACAGTTATATGAGTTTTCTATGATGTTTTCTTCTATATGATGTTTACCTAAACTCATACTTGGATTCTTAACATGTAGCTAGGTATCATTATCAATATCCAACTTGTGCTCACTTTTTGAATTTCTAAGAAAGGGAACATCATCATCACAGTGGCCAATATTAATCTCTCCCTTAGAAAATTCTTCACAAGAAAGCAATACTTGTAGAACCTCTTTCATGGATGGTCTAGTAGAAGGAAGTGTTGCAGTGCACATGACACCTAGTTTGAAAACCTTACACATTCCACCTGAGTTACTGGATTCCATGACTTCTCTGTCTAGCAGCTCTTCTATGTTGCTTCCTAATTGGTGGTGCCTCCACGCCCACTCTGCAAGAGATGAGTGCTCATCACCATAATTAGCTTCTTTACCAGTTGTAAGTTCCAATAGGATCACCCCAAAGCTGAAGACATCAATCTTCTCACTGACTCTAGTTGTTTGAATATACTCTGCAGTTCAAGTATGGCAAAAACCATTCATATTAACTAAGCAATATATTTTTTTTAATAATACTTTTTTTCATGTTATAGTAAATGATTGTTGTGACTTGAGGTGTCAGTCTAGCTGAGATGTCAAGTTGCATAATTATGCCTAACATGAAAGCTTTTATAATAACTAAGCAATGTATTTATGGACAAAACTTAAGATAAAGTATTGAAGATATAAATGTTCTTGTTCCCAATCAAAAATCAGTATTCAAATCTTGATGATTAAAATTGGCAATAATTACTGATAAAATGCCAGTTTTTTATTAGAAAATGGCATAAATAGTACTCATGTTAGTGTATCAAAGTGTTGTGCTATGTTTATTTTGAAGGAAACTAAATTTTGGCATGTCATTCACCTGGAGCCATATAGCCAAATGATCCAATCACAGCTGACATGGTGGCAAGTTCCCCTGGTTTCATCAAAATCCTGGCCAGACCAAAATCAGCAACTTTTGCATTGAATTGATCATCCAAAAGAATGTTGCTTGTTTTCACATCTCGATGAACAATAGGTGGAGAACAGTCATGGTGCATGTAGCTCAAACCTTGTGCAGTTCCAATTGCTATATGCAATCTCTTTGGCCAATCAAGAACAGCATGATGCACTGAACCTGAAACAGCTGATGATGACTTGTTCTTCCTGTGCAACCACCTGTCAAGGCTGTGGTTTTCCACATACTCATAAACAAGGAGCATAGTGTCCTCTTTAGAGATGCAACATATCAACTTCACAATGTTTCTGTGACGAATGTTGCCTAATATTTTAACTTCAGTGTGAAATGAGTTCTCAAGCTTCTTGTCTAGCTTTTTCTGTTCCCAAATCTTCTTGACAGCAACATAGCCTAAACCATCAACTGCACTGCGGTATACTGCACCATATCCACCACTGCCAATGATGTTATTGTCTGTGAGTGATAACACTATGTTTGATTCAGTGAAACTCAGCCTTTGGAAAGAAATGATCTTCCATGACCTATCCAATCCCCTCTTTCTTTTTCTGTAAAATCTGATGATCAAGAACAATGCCAACAAAGCCAAGAAACAGGCCACTACCACCAGACTTATGATCAAAGCAACAGACCAAGATGAGTCCTTGCTTTCACTTGGAGGGCTATAATTACACGACCTGAGATTCAGTGCTGAGGTATCAGAACAAAGGCCAGAATTGTTCAAAAAGCTGGTTTCAAAAGCAGAATTTTCAAACTCATTTGGCACCCTCCCTGTCAAAGAATTGGAGGAAAGATTGAGATTGGTGAGTCTGGGAAGATTAGGAATTTGACCAGAGAATTGATTTTCTGACAGATCAAGTTGGCTGAGAACAGGTAAATGACCAATTGAATCAGGAATATGTCCAGAGAGTTGGTTTTGTCTCAAATTTAGATTTGAAAGGGACTTCCATGATATTATATCTGATGGGAGTGACCCTGTGAAATGGTTCTGATCAAGCAAAAGAGTTGTTAGCTTCGGAAGTGCTGTTAAATCTCTTGGAATACTCTCATTAAGGTAGTTCTTACTGGCTTTAAAAACAACCACATTAGTCCATGAAGACACCCCTTTTGGAATCCTACCATAAAACTGATTGTAATCTATCTCCAATCTTGAAATACTTGAGGACAATCTCTCAGGAAGCTCACCACTGAACTTATTACGGCTCACCATGAAATTTGACAAATTGAAAGTCCAAAGACCACTTGGAATGCTACCAGAAAACTCATTACTATAAATTTTCAGATCTATCAGGCTACTACAATCACCAAGCGATTTTGGCAACTCCCCACTAAGATGATTTTCATAGACAGATATGTTTTGCAACTGAACATTATAGCATAAATTCTCAGGTAGCTTTCCACTAAAACCATTATCAGAAATCATAAAGGTTTTAAGCATTGAGTGGCGGCCAAAATCAGGAGGAAGAGTACCTGATAATTTGTTGGAAAATACTTTGAAATCTACCAAGGATGGAAGAAGGCCTATGCTTTGTGGTATCTCCCCTTGTAAGTTATTTATAGACAAAGCCAAACCAGTTAAACTTTGAAGCTTTCCAAAACCATCTGGGATTTTTCCTGAGATGGAATTTTGTGTAAGATCAATGATGGTCAAATTCAATGCTTCAACCACATCAGGTATTACCCCGGAGAGATTGTTTCTAGAAAGAAAAATTATGTTGAGACTCTTCAGCATGAACAAACCGCTGGGAATTTGACCACTCAAATCGTTTACAGATAGATCCAATCTCTCCAAAGCCACCATGTTTCCAATGGTGTCAGGGATCTCTCCCACCAAGTTGCACTCAAACATAAAAAGGAACTTCAACTTGCTCAACCGGGTCCAGTTATCATGCAACCTCGAAGGAGGGAGCATGGGGTTACCTGACAATTCCAAGATTTCAAGATTGGTCAAGTTGCCAATCTCAGCAGGGATGGTTCCGTTGAATAGACAGTTTTGAAGTTGAAGATTTCTGAGTTCCTTTAGAGTTCCAATGCTAGAAGGAATGTCACCAGATAAATTGGTGTAAGCAAGGTTAAGATACTGCAAATTAGAGAAGTTGCCAATGTCACGAGGGATGCTACCAACAAAGTTGTTCTGAGACAGGTCTAGGTACTCCAACTTGGAGCAGTTGACAAGATATGTTGGGAACTCCCCAGGAATATAATTGTTGTAGAAATCAACATGTGTAAGGTTTTTGAGGTCACATATGAAAGAGGGTATGGTTTGATGAATGCTATTGTTGGACAAAGTCAATCCAGTGACAGAATCATCATCACTGCACTTTATCTCTGGCCAAGAGCAGTGAGAGAAGTTTGATGAGGTCCAGTGACTGAGGAATGGAGGGTTCTCAAAATACTCCTTTATCCTCAGTAAGATTGCATGTTCTTGATCATGCAACTGAGATTGAGACTGAGAGTTTGCATGAGTAAAAACCAGGAGCAAGATTGCAAGAGAGTGAAACAGCAAGTTAAGATATGATGATGATGATGATGATGATGGGGTGAATAGTTTCATCTTGGTGATGGAGTTCTTCAAGTTTTGAAAAGAAAAGAAGATAAATTGTTGCAGGAGAAAGATGATTTCATGATATGTGATCTGAAATCCAGTGTTTTGGTTTTACATGCTGAAAAAATTGAGAATCGTTGTTATTATTCAATTTTGGCGGGTGAGAAAGTCAAAGCCAAAATAAATAGAAGTGGACTGCTAAAAGTACAACAGAGAAATCAAAACTTCAATGTTTGAACACTTCGGTCAAGTGAAGCAACAATAGCAGTTGTTGGCCACCTTGTAAACATCGAGAAAATGGATGTTTTGATCTTCAATTTTTCTCATGATGTCTATTTTTTTATATAGAAGTCAAGTGGGTGAAGCTGTATATTAAATTTATGTGCATATAAAAATTAGATAGATATAAAGTTTCCACATAATATAACTATATAAAAATTCTGCATCATTGATCACACACATGCTATGCTAGCTGCAATATATTGCTTCTGCATCATAACTTCTCCTCGTAGGATTCTTGTGTGAAGGATTCTCTTAGGCCATCTTCACTATTAAAATAAAGAAAAAAAAAAGAGAAAAACCTTCTTCAAATAACATCTTTCAAGAATATCTATCAGAAGATGTTAGCAGTAAACTTTTGTATCACATTTGGATTAACTTTTGTATCATATTTGGATTCTCAATTAGAAGATACACAGAATTCAAAAAACATAATATTACATTTTGCACCGAAAAGTCCTAAATCCTAAACTCTAAATTTGGAACGAAAAGGTATTTTTCTCCTTTGACTTGTCATCAATATTAAAGTCTCAATCTTCGGTTATTGAGGTCTTATCTTCGGTTATGAATATTGTCAAAGATCTTTCGACAGTTAAGTTAAATTTTTATCTTTCTGGTTAATTCTCTCATATTCTACATAATTTTACCTTTAATTTTTTTATAAATTTTGTTTAATTAAGGTTTATTGGTGACTGAGTGATACACATAATAACTAATTATAGAAATTATATTTGGTAAACAAATATTTTTCTTTTTCTAATATATTATATTACTTGATAATATCTGATTACATATTTAGTTATATCATGTATCATTGACGTTGACTTGGTAATATAATTTTAAAATCGGTTTGCCCTTATGCTTTCTTTTTGCCCAACATGTTTACTTTCATACTTAATTTTAAACTCTTATATTGTTTATTTTAGAAATCAAAAGTAAAAAGAGTTAAATTTTTTCCATGTCACAAAAAATAATAATATGAATAATATTCAGCATTACCAAAGTTTTCTACTTTTCCACCCATTTCAAATTTTCTAAGCAATGAATTGGAATTAGAATAGTGGATAATAAATGGGTTGACGAGAAAATTAAGGAATGATTGGTCAACCATAAAACTAAATATAAAACAAGAACTTTGAACTTAGAAATTTCTTCCACTCGTGTACCACAAAGAGTTGATGAAGGTGGAAATATCTACAAAGAACAATATAGAGAAACTTCCACTTCAACCCCACAAACACTTGGACCAAATTACATTGTCCTTGTGTCCTTTGTTTCTACTTTGCATAATTTTTTTTTTGGAATTGAATAATGATATATTGATATTTGTTAAAAAGTGGACTTTAAATTTAATTCAATTTAATTTGTAGTCGATATGAGATTTCAAACACACATCCTTCACGCCGACGTCGAGATTACCAACTCGTGTGTGAAAATATATGTTATGAGTGGTCTGCCCGATAGCAGGTGACACGATAGACCCGACAAACTCTTACTAGGATAAGCTTTAAATGGCTCTGATATCATGTTAAGAAATTGAACTATAAACCTAACTCAACTTTATCAAATCAGCTTAAAATGTGAGGTTTGCACTGTGAAATCTCCAACAACACTCCACCTTTTTTTCACATTCGTCCTATAATTCTCAATACTATTATTTTAATCATTTTTTATATCATTTAATTATAAAATTATTTTTTATTATATTTTTTTGTTAGTTTTCAAAGTATAATTTTTCATTTTTTCAACAATACTTTTGTTTTCTGATTGAACTTTGATTGAGGAGAAAAGTTGAATCACAGATGATGATAAAAATGAGTGAATGAAGTCTCAATCTAGATGCTGGTTCCAGCCTATGAAAATGATTGTTGCCTTCTTGCTAAGGGAACTATGGAGGGAGGGAAAATGCCAAAATTTGACTTTTTTTTTCATTTTTTTCTTTAAACACTACACTCATGTCTACCATATAATTTAACCAATCAAATTATCCTCTCATCAAAATTATTAAAATTTTGTTTGATTTAATTTCATAGTTTTAGGTATTTAAAATTCAAGACATATACTAAATAAACAAGCTTTCACACATTAATATGACAAATATACTTAAATATATGAATATTTTCTTAATTCTTTATATGAAAGATTAACCAGTTTTTTATTTTATAATTCATAAGAAAATAACGTAGGGAGTAAAAGAAAAAGTAAGAAAGAAGTGAAATATAGGTTATTTAGCTGGAAATAAATAAATAAATAATATTTTTATTTATTAATAATAATTTATTTAATATTTTTTTATCATTATTAGTTTAATTACTCATTATTATATTATCAATAAAAAAAAAATAGACATGTAAACAATTATAAAAAAAAATGGATAATTGATTATAGAGGGATGAAACAACTACAAAAATGATTTTTCACACAACAAAACAACATACAGGGTGCACATAAAAAAAAACCCAACATATTTGCAAAGGAAAAAATTATGAAACAATTCAAATTAATTTTAATTAAAAAACATGATTTGTTTGGATTCAACTAAATCATTATAAATAAGCACTTTTACCTTAATCAAACTACTTTCTCCATCTCAAAAAAATTATTTCATTAGTATAATAAATTTCTATCTAATTTATTTTTAGAATTCTTTATTAATAAATAGTTTATCTATGTATCGTTTTTATTAACATATGAATTATGGTCTAGTTTTCTCATATTTTTTTTATATAATATTTTTTTCATGTGTTGGCAGATGATTGTTGTTATTTGAGATATCAGTCTAGCCGAAACGTTAAATTGCATAATAATATCTAACATAAAAGTTTTTATAAAAAAAGTTACTTTCTCATTTTTTTCACTAGAATTTCCTCTTCACCCAATGCTTCCAAACAAAGTCTAAAAGGAAAAATGTTAATTTGAAGAAGATCACAATGGACTTATGATAAAAAAAGCTAAGGTTGACTTAGAACTTTCATTTTACTTTAGTGGCCAAGTCTTCCATTATGTTCCATTTAGTGTTTTTGGATTTTCTTTTAGCAATAATTGCAAATTTCAAGTCATTTCAAGCCTTTCATAATGTTTTACACAGTAAAGGAGAAAGAGTGTTTATGGGTTAGGTTGTGTTGGACTAATGGAAAATATAAATGTGGACCAATGAAGTTTTTGCTTCCTGCACCCCACCATTACTAACTTCACCACACTACTAACAATTAAAAATAAGAAAATACCCTCTCTCACTACACCACATCATCGTTGTTGTCACTAATATAGTTTCAAAAAATATTATATATATTTTAGAAAACTTATTCCAAAAATCTTGTTTTACAAAACTTGTATTTCATGCATTTCCTGCATTTCAGAATTTATTCTTTAAAAATCATGTTCTGAAAATCTTATTCCAGAAATCTTATTACAAAAATTCCTGAAATAATGTTTTAGAAATTTCATAATAAAAAGTTACTTTAAAGAAGAATAAAATTATCATTTTCAAATTTTAAGAAGGTGCACTATCAAGTCATTAGTTTAAGAGTCTAAAATAGTCAAATATTGGAATATCTTTTTTGGAGAAACTAAAATTTGTAGAATTTAATTTTACAGGATGAAATAGGAATATTTATAATAAATATGCTGTTTTGTAAATAATTAGGAAGATTAATTAAATTAAATAAGAGTCATATTAAAATATCTTTTCATATATAGAAATGCTTATACAAAAAAAAATAGTGTTTTGATTTGATAATTTTTATTTTTCAGTTTTCATAGAACATATTTTCTATTTTTCTTTAACATTATTTTTGTCTGCGTTTGAGTTAATTATTTTTTAATTTTCTTCTGACACCTTAAGTTAGAAAACAGGCTTAATATTATCTAAATAATGTAAATTAAAATAGAAATATATTGCAATATAACAGAGACTCCTGTTAAAGAATATTTCCAACTTTATCAGAAGTGAAACACTAAGACAAATGGATCTGTTGTTACATTATGAACTAAACTAACAGAAAATAATGCATAACATACTTATAAAACGATGAGAAACATATTTGAACCAAATAAAAGCTAAAACCATGTGATTCAATCACTGATTCAAATGAACCTGCACATTCAACAAGCAAGGAAAGCAGCAAAGTTAGCTTCAACTCTTTTGTTGTTTATTTCAGTAATACACCAAGATCAATTTGTGACCGGTGTACAAGTTTAGTTTAGAAATTTTACTATCGGATGGTCGAGAAGACCAACATGATCGAATGGTCGAGAAGGCTGAATGACTCTCTTAATTCAAACATAACTTGTAAATCCATAATGAACTGTAATTAAGCCATTTTAGTTGTAAATCGTGATTAAAACGCGATTGGATTCACGAGCAGGGCCATGACAGCTGAGATGCATCCAAAAGGTATAAATATCATAGGAGACTCAGCGTCAAAAGTATTTTTCTCTCTCAACTCACCTGCACCTTGTACTTGGACTAACTTGATCGTTGGAGTGCCTTTGCAGGTTTCTCCCACTCATCTCGATGAAAGGAAGAACCAATCAGAGACCACCACGCCTAGAGACCGTGAAGACCGGAAGAAGAAGACAAAAGGAGTCACTCGGAGTAACCCAAAATTGTAAGAACAGAAATTAAAGTGAGAATGTCTTCATTTTGGGAAAAAATTCCTCATAATTATCAAATGATTTTAAGTTTATTTGATAATATTGATAACTTTTGGAGTTCAAACTCAAAAGAGCATCTGCTAAAAATCTTGGAAAATGCAGATTCTACACTTGAGCTACAATAGTATAGAAAAAAAAGGATGAAAAAAGAAGAAGGAAACAAATAAAGAAGCTATAATAGTTGTAACTCTACCACTCTACCATGTTTTAATACTACAACATTACACTTTCTCCATCTAGAACCATGTTTAGCCTGTTCTAAGTTTTGATGAGGACTATTATCATTGTTCATTAGTCACTAATCAATCACTAATCACTATCATTATCACTAGCATCATCCAACCTACTCTTCCATCTAGAATTCTTAAGAAGGGGAACACCATCACATTGCCTAACATTCCCCTCTCCAAAAGCAAAACCTTCTCTTATGGTGACCAATATGTGTAGCACCTCTTTCATGGAAGGCCTATTAGCAGGAAGTGTTGAAGTGCACAAGACCCCAAGTTTGAAAACACTGCACATTTCATTTGTGTAACTTGGATCCATGAAATCATTGTCTAGCAGCTCTTCTATTTTGCTTCCTACAATTATGTGGCGCCATGACCACTCTGCAAGAGAAGAGTGCTCATCACCATAGTTAGCTTCTTTACCAGTTGTCAACTCCAGTAGTACAACTCCAAAGCTGAACACATCAATCTTCTCACTAACTCGTGTTGTTTGAACATATTCTGCAATGCAACAAGTATAGCACATTTTCAGATTACACTTATTTCAATGAAAGAAGAGAGGGAATTTTGAGGCATGTTTACACCTGCTTTCACTTTTAACTGACAAATCTGTATCCTACTTTTAAAGATTTATGCAGAAAATTACTGGAAACAACTTTCAAAATAGAAAATGAATTGAACATAAGATGACAGTTTTGTAAATTAAAGGTGAAAACAGAAAAAACTTGTGTATCATTTCATTGGTATATAAAGAATATTTGTGTTGTGAGTAAGAAAAGCAAAGGATTGATTGGCATGTAATATTCACCTGGAGCCATATAGCCAAATGAGCCAACAACAGAAGACATGGTAGCAAGATCCCCTGGCTTCATTAACATCCTTGCCAGACCAAAATCAGCTATTTTTGCATTGAATTGAGCATCCAAAAGGATGTTGCTTGTTTTCACATCTCTATGAACAATCGGTGGGAAGCAATCATGGTGCATGTAGCACAAACCATGAGCCACCCCAATGGCTATTTTCAATCTCTTTGGCCAATCAAGCACAAAATGATCCATTGAAACTGACACAGTTGATGACTTGCCCTTATTGTGCAGCCACCTATCTAGGCTACGGTTTTCCAAATACTCATACACAAGGAGCATAGAGTCCTCATTGGAGATGCAACACAACAACTTCACAATGTTTTTATGACGAATGTTGCTCAATATTTTCACTTCTGCACGAAATGAGCTCTCTAGCTTTCGGTCTAACTTTCTGTTACTGCAGATCTTCTTGACAGCAATATGGTCTAAACCATCAACCGGGATACGGTATACTGTGCCAAATCCACCACTTCCGATAACATTGTGTTCTGTCATTGATGACACTATGTTTGATTCAGTGAAACTCAGCCTTTGAAAGGAAATGAGCTTCCATGAGTTATCCAAACCATGTTTTCTTCTTCTGAAAAGTTTGATAATCAAGAGTGATATCAACAAAGCCAACAAAAGGGCTACTGCCACCAAACACAGAATCAAAGCAAGAGACCAAGAAGAGCCTTTGGTTGTCTTTTCAAAGCCAACATTGCACAGCCTTAGGTTCAGTACTGGGGTATCAGCACAGAGGCCAGAATTATTCAAAAAGCTCTCAGAATACACAGAATTTTCAAACTCATTTGGAACTCTCCCTGTAAAATGATTAGAGGACAGGTTGAGATTAGTGAGTCTAGGAAGTATTGAAGGAACTTGACCTGAGAATTGGTTTTCTGACAGGTCAAGCTGATTGAGGACAGGTAAATAACCAATTCCATCTGTGATTTTCCCAGAGAGTTGGTTATGGCTCAAATTTAGATTCTCTAGGGACTTCCATGATATTATATCTGATGGAAGTGGCCCTGTGAGCTGGTTATGATCAAGCAAAAGAGTTGTTAGCTTGGGAAGATTTGTTAACTCCTTTGGAACTCTACCATTGAGGTAGTTCTCACTTGCTTTAAACACAACCACATTAGTCCATGAAGACACCCCTGTTGGAATCCTACCATAAAACTGATTGTAATCTATCTCCAATCTTGAAATACTTGAGGACAATCTCTCAGGAAGCTCACCACTGAACTTATTATGGCTCACCATGAAATTTGACAAATTGAAAGTCCAAAGACCACTAGGAATGCTACCAGAAAACTCATTACTATAAATTTTTAAATCCTTCAAACTACTGCAGTGACCAAGTGATTCTGGTAACTCCCCATTCAGATGATTACAATAAGCAGATAGATTAAGTAACTGACCATGATAGCATAAATTCTCCGGGAGCTTTCCACTGAAACTATTATTTGCAACCAGAAATGTTTTAAGCTCGGAGTAGCCACCAAAATCAGGAGGAAGAATACCTGACAAGTTATTGAACATGATATGAAAATGTTCTAGAGATGCAAGACGGCCTAAGCTTTGTGGAATCTCCCCTGACAAGTTATTTAGAGACAAACTTAACCATCTTAATTTTTGTAGCTTCCCAAAATCTTGAGGTATTTTCCCTGCAAGATTGTTCTGTGCAAGATCGAGATCAGTTAAATTCAATGCTTCAATCTCACCAGGTATCTCCCCAGAGAGGCTGTTATTGAAAAGGTAGAGTATGCTCAAATTCCTGAGCATGAACAAGCCTTTGGGAATTTCTCCACTGAAATTGCTTCGTGACAAATCCAAGTTCTCCAAAGCCACCATTTCTCCTATGGTTTCAGGGATTTCCCCGAAGAGATTGCAACTGTACATGTGAAAGAACTTCACTTTTTTCAACTGGGTGAGCCCTGATGGGAACTTGGAAGGAGGGAGCACCAAGTTAGAGGACATGTCCAAGAACTCAAGATTGAGCAAGTTGGCAATACTCTCAGCAGGAAAAGTGCCATTAAATAGACAATAGTGAAGTTGAAGAACTCTCAAATGCTTTAACCTTCCAATGCTTGTGGGAATATCACCATAGAGGTTGGTGGAACCAAGATTAAGATGCTGCAAGTTAACCAACTTGTCTATGTCATTAGGAATGCTACCAGTGAACTCATTCCCTTCAAGGTCAAGGGACACCAGCTTGGAACATTTATAGAGAAAAGTTGGGAACTCCCCCGGAATGGAGTTTGTGCTGAAATTAACATGTGTGAGGTTTTTGAGGTCACACAGGAAATTGGGTAGTGTTTGATGGATTCCACTGTTGAACAGAGTTAAACCAGTGACAGAGTCACTGGTGCATGTTATCTCTGGCCAAGAGCAGTGGGAAGTGTTTGAAGGGGTCCAGTGAGTGAGAAATGAAGGGTTTTGTAGGTGCTGCTTTATACGCAGAAGAACTGCATGTTCTTGATCTTGCAGCTGAGTCTGAGAGTGCACACAGCTGAGGAATAAGAAGATGGTTAAATAGTAATAAAATGGTATTGTCATGTGTTTGTGTAGTGGTTTTTTTGAGTTGATTTGCAAAGGAAGAGAAAGAAGACTGAGTCTCTGCTTGAGACTTTTTTTACTTTAAACTTGGACTGAACACTCAATATATGCATAGGACATAGGAGAAGTGTTGATGATTGTTCTGGTATTCTTTACCAACACTGTGGTCCTCTGTCTGGTTTTGTAATAAATTTAACATGGAATGAAACATCTGATGTAGTTACATCATTTGGTTTGGTCTATTCATGTGGATTGTCTTGTTTGTATTTTCCAACTCAAGCAACACGCAATTGTGGAAAGTGGTAGCCTTCAAGTCACATTCAAACAATAGAGAAGTGATAAAATGTCCATTTAATGGAAGACCTTGACTTCAATACACTAGGATGACAAAATAGGTCATTCCGATCCATTTTGATATCTCCAAATCGGAACAAAATAGGTTAGTTCTATCCTTTTTGATCCATCCAAAATAGGATACGTAGGCTAGTCCGTCAAGTTTATACGAACTGAAAATAGTAACCTACCTGTTATAGCATGGATCTGCAGGTTGATTCAGGTTTCAATTTTCTTTTATAAATTTTATTTATTTTAGATCTATTTACTTGGTTATAATCATTTATATCACATTTTGAACAATAAAAATACAATAAAATTAAATCAAATCATAATATTTTAATGAAAGAAAGTTTAATATCTAACAAAATAAAGTAAATATCATCCATATTTCAATAAATCAAATAATATATATAAAAAAATAATGTAAATAATATTTTATATAAAACATTGGTCACCACCAATTTTTATTGCAAAAACATGAAATCTCTCTCTAAACGTGTAAAAAATAAAAAGAATTAACTTATCTGATCAAAATTTTGACGAATTCAAAAAGTTAACCCATCCTCGGTGGAGGAAGAACCCCATTTGTCATACATACATGCATCCTAGACAGAAGCATCTTTGCTTTTCACCAATCACAATTTGATTGGACAATGAAGTTTCAAATGGGTTGTTAGTCAAGAAATCCAGCCCAAGTAACATGGTTTGCAAGACTTGTGGTGTGCATGAGTCATGATGTGATGTAGGCTAATCTTGTGATTGCACTCTAATATGTATCATTGAGACATTGCCGTAGAAATATTGCTAAACCTTGTTCATTTTGTTTTTGTTTGTTTTAGATTCAGGTTGCGTTTCAGACACACTAACTCACAAAGTCACCAAAACTTCCACTCTTTCATACTTTCACAAAACTCATTCTTCCAATAATTGAGTAAGAGACTAACTCATCATACAACTTTTTACACTATCCACAAATGAAAAGTTTATCATTTTTGAAGTTTTTTTTATAAAATAAATATGAATCACTTAAGTGACAATACAACCTTATACATATTAACTGTTATATTAAAAAAAAATCCAATAACTTTGTTAAAATCAGTCAACTTAAAATCAACTATAGTAGCTGAAAAACAATACCACCAAATCTTCATACACAATCAAAAACTAACATAAACTTTAAATCGACAACAAACAAGTCAACGGATCAAGACATCAATAAAATAAAAATTAAAAAAAATAGGAAGTAACCCAAAAAAAATATTTAATTAAATAAATAAAAAAAAATTAGAAATATAATTATTTCTATGTTCCAAATTTTATCAATGATTATAACCCAAACACCTTTCAAACTAGGTTATAAGATCATATTGATTCTTGTGCAATGATTTGTGTAGTAATCATTATCCAGAGAAAAATTTGTGATTAAACATTCTTCTACTTATTTTTTATTATATGAATAAGAATAAGATAAGATAGTGGCACTTAACCCAACTAAATCCCACTCAACTTATGAGTGTATGTAATTTATGATTAGTGAAGTGAGTGAATTTTTCAAAATATTGTTCTTCTGCCACTGAGAATGAAGTTTGACCATGTCCAACGTGAACAACCCAACCCACTGACCCCAATGAAGATTATTTTATGAAATAAATTTTGACTACTAAAGACTACAAGATTTGCATAAAGATGCACTTTAAAGTTGCAACATATATGGAGTTAGAGGGTGAAAAAGAGGGGGGAAAAAGGTAAAATAAAATTATTTAGATTAGGAAAAGGAGAGGAAAAAAAATAGACAAAATTAGTAAAGCATTTGTGTTTAATTTTATTGATGTGATAATAATATATAATCAATTATGTGTTTATTGGAGTATAATTGATTATGAATGTGTGTTGTTTGTCTATATCAACATAGAAGACATGAACAATAGTAGAAAGTACGATCATTTGAATTGAGATCATTATTTTAAAAATTGAAAGGAAGAGACAAAAAAATGGAAAAAAAATTTGTAAAATATTAATTTTTTTAAATTAATATACTTATAATTTAAAAGTAATTTATTTGAAAAGTAAATTTTAAAATATATATTAGAGTTAAAAAAAATTATTATAAAATTTAATTAATAAAAATTATATTTTAAAATAATAATAATAATAATAATAATAATATATTAAAATAAACCACTTTGCAAACTATTAAAATCTAAATTATTTTATTTTATTTATTATTTAAATATTTTTACTTTTATTGTTTATAAAATAATGTATTTATTGATAACTTATTAAGTATATAATCTACCCCTAATCGATTATATATCTACGTTTTCTTACGGATCTTGATCTAAATTTGTGAGGAAAGTTTAAAGAGAATTTTTTTTTTCATTTTGTGTGTTTATTCTCTCATTTTATGTATTTCCCTTTAATTCGTTGTTAACAGTTTCTTCAGAGATTCCTTGGTATTTAAGTAACCTGGAACAAAGAGAGATTAATATTAACTAATTATTATGAGAATAAACTCAAAACTGAAAAGAAAAAGATTGAAGTGATTGTAAATACTGTATACCCTTTTCATGTTCCTTATTTCATAATTCATACATTGATATTTTTTTAAAAATAGTGTTAAGATGAAATTCAAAATAAGATAGTTTAATTATTTATTTTATAAAGGAACATTTAAAATTCGTGTTTTTTTTCAACCAAGCCAAAACATGTCCACTGTTATATATTCAAGAATACACACTTAGCATCCCAGTTACTCATGTTTTGCATTTCACGTTTACTCAGGTTTAATCACAGATATAAATATAATTAATTTTGTCTTATGAATGATTAAGATTTTAAGAAAAGTTATAAATAATTATTATATTTTGTTAATCACTTCATGAAGTTAGCTAAACATCTAAAGTTATGATTAACTGTATCTAATAAGTGATTAAAAGTAAATAATTGTGTATGATTAGATACAATTATCAGCTTGCAATTAATATTATCATGAGGTTATAGAAACAGACAAATTGAGTCATATCTATAAATTTATAGACATGAGTAACCATGTTTTCAAGTGTTCAGTAAACAAAATTTGAGTGGGTTGATCTTTATACAACAAATGAATTGATGATTATAGATTTATAATGCCATTAACATCCACTAGCTGGCATCAAGGAGAGGTTTCTTACCTTAAACAATTTGAACTTCTTTTGTGTTTCTAACTTTTTTTCCCAAATGGACTGTTACATTGCAGCTAAATAAGATGAGTCAACATGTTCAAATTTCAAAATCGTTCTACAATTGTAATCTTGAAAAACTATTCTGTGATTTTATTTCAAAACCAAATTGAATTGTGCAATTTTTTCAGGATCCAAATTGAGTGTTACTCTAAAAAGTAATTAAACTAGCTGAGGTTCATAACACCATCCAGCCAGTGCGCCTTATACACATAAACACCAGAGTGCCAAGCAAACACTGGTGAATTCACCATGAGCACTAAAACCATTGACCAATGCTACCGGGAAAATATGCAAGTAAACACTTGCACCACCCCAAAAAAAGGCAGAATAAAGAACACACATTAGAGATCGTTTGACTCTTGGTTCATACTGAACTTTTAAGAGTCTCCAGTGAGAGTGTTCTAGATCATGAAAAAATAGCAATGTCCCCAAGCTAGAAAAAAAATATCAACAATAGTAACTGACAAATCATGACAAAACCAATATAAAGAACAGGAAAAATGTGGTGGATACAGTAATAAAAGAAACAATTGGGAATAATATGTCCTAAATGTTGAAGATTCATCTCATTCACAGTATTTTATAAAACAGCAAAGAACTCCTGTTTCCAGCTAGCTAAAGGAGACGTTTAAATGCTCAAATAAACCACCATGCTTACAATTTCACTGAACTCACAAGTTCACACCAACCTTTACCTTTAAGACTCTCCACCAATGATCGTATTATCAGGCGTGAACAAATACTAATATATGCAGAACATAAAAAATCTAACACGAACATGTCATGACAAAAAACTAAAATCCAGGAACATATGGACACAAAAAGAAACCATAAAAATCTAAATACAAAATATTGAATATTGAAGAATGAGGTGTTGTCCCATTCTGATGAGTATTTGTCACTTGTGGGAAGGTATACGAAAATGTCTTCTTCCCCCAACCAAACCAAAAATCATAAAACAGGACCCTCACTCAATCTGTGAAGAACTTCTATTTTCATTTAAAGTTAAGCATTCAAAACAAAACCACCATTGTTACACTAGTAGCTCTATCTGGTAACATTTAAAGTATTCCAATATAGATTAAGAAAATACAAAGATAAATATGATGAAAGCCTACCACTACACTTACATTACACATTATTCTGAGAAAAACAAGTACCAAAATCATTGTATGATAGAACTTTCAATAACGAAATCAATAGTAACTTCTCAACTCAAATCACATGTCCCTATAGACCAAACCTCATTGCTTACTTATATTCAAAATTGGGCACAGGGGGTGCATCAAAAGTCTCAAGAATCTTCGTTTCACTTCCACCGGAGGTGGAAGCTTCGTCTTTCTTCCCTCCGCCGAACAACCCACCGATCCACCCCGGCGCCGCCGCCTCCGGTGGCGGCGGCTGCGGCTCGTCCATCATGATGGGCATAGGCTGCTGCGCGCTGAGGAACTTGTTGAGCATGATCCCGGCGCCCTCTATGAGGGCGAGGAGGATGCCGCCGAAGGCGGCGGCGCGAGCGGAGGCGGGGAGGCCCTGGCGCATGGCGAGGAAACCGCCGGTGGCGGCCCCCGCAACGATGGAGTTCCAGGGGTCCTCCTTCTGGCGCGTGTAGACCATGGTGCAGTCGAAGGCCGAGAAGAGGCCGCCCCAGACGGCGAAGCTGCCGCCGACGCGTGGGGCGTTGAGGCGCACCGCCTGGGTGGCGCCGATAAAGCGATTACCCTTGGGTGAGTTGTAGAGACCCTTGAGGAAATGGAAGGCGGAACCACCCACCGCTCCCATGCCAAACGCGCCGCCGATATCGTCGAGGATGCGATCGGGGCACGGTTCCCGCGACGTCTCCGGTGTTCCCATGGGGTTTCTCTGTTAATCTAGGGTTTGCTTTGGTGCGTGAGGTGCACGCGCGTGCGTAGTTGCAGAAATTTCTCTGCCTAGGGTTTGGTCTGATGAAGAAGAAGAAGCGAAATAGAGAAGCAATTTGTTTACGATACCTTTCTTCTTCTTTACTCTATTTCCTTTTCAAACATTTTTTTTTTCCATTATTCTCAGATTTTTTGTTTTGTTAAATTTAGGTTAGAAAAATAATTTGATTTATTATTATATTCAGATTATGGAATTCACTATAAAAAAAATATTAATTGTATATATAATTCTATAATTCGTAATGTCACTGTTTTGTAATGTAAATTTTGTAGTTATAACAATGAAATCAAATATTTCATAACATAAAAAAAGGAACTAAGTAAAAAAAAGATTATTTATAATACAATTTAAAGTTATGGTTTTAAAATATAAAACTGTAATTTAAATTTATGCAGACTAATTTTTTAATATAGTTATAAATTTAAAATATATTTTGGAAATGTAATTCAAATTGTGAATTATACACTGCATTATAGAAAATAGACATATTTTAAATACTTATTATTTTCGATGAATAAATTTAATATTAGACATGGTTGATGTGGGTGTAGGGCAGAGTGTGGGGGTGTATGAAGTAAAAGTTCAGATTATTAATGTTATAATTAAATGCATTGTGGTTTTTAGCTGTTTATATAGCTTTTGTGTAAAACATTGTTTTGCATTAATGGGAATTTGAAATAGGTTATCTAAATAACAACTCTATTAAAGTTGAAACTAAAATATCGGGAGATAATAAATTTGAACATTTAAATATGTTTTTCTGTTATTACGAGGAGGTGTGAGATTGAATTTCTTTGTTGAATAGTTTCTAGAAGTATATGAGAATGAATAATGTTATGAATAATATATTATTTATATTTAATTCTTAAAAGTTAAAATACACTCTATAAAAAAAAACATCATGTGTGGAAAGCAATTGCCTTGGGCAAATTCTCCATGCACCTCCATTGATTTTTTTTGCACTTTCATATAATTTTAAAATTTCAAACTTATCCTTTGAAATGTAAATACCAAATTACAAACCGAAAACTGACATCGGGTCTGGGGTTACCTATCGAATTGTACAATCCATTTGTGAATTTGGGAAGGTGATATTGGATAAGCTTTTGAGGATGGTTCAGGAAGAGAGTAATCTGACATTGATGATTCCTTCCATTAGGATAACGGGTTCCCTTCCCATAAACTTATTCGAAAAGGTATGCAAGTTCTTAGTCCTTTAGTTGTTCAACTTGGTAAGAGAGATGTTGATGTAGTCATTGTGTATGAGTTTTTCATTTTTGTGCGTGTATCGGATTGAGCAATCCGTAATACCTCCCATTTGAAATGTAAAAATCGGATTGTACAAACTGAAAGCTAACATCAGATTTAAGTTTGTCTATCGAATTATATAATCCAATTTGCTCAATCTGGTACATACGTAAAAATGAAAAAAATACGAGAAAGTTAAACATGAATGAAAACTTTCCTCAATCACCCTCTTTCACCTTCACCACCACCAACTAAAACGTACCACAACCACCACCAAAACACAATGAAGAACAAGTCTTCCACAAAATCAACAACAACTCACCCAAAAAGACAAAAAAACCTAACATATATTGACAATTGACAAGAGTATGTTTAGAATTTTAAAATTATATGAAAGTACATGAAGAAGCAACGGAGGTGCAAGGAGAGTTTGCCTTGCCTTGCATTCAAGGCAAATTATTCTTGCACCATATCAATTTGAACCCGAACACAAAAATACCCCATATAAAATGACGAAAACAACCTTAAATGAAAAAGGGCACGGATAAAAAAAATACTTCCACAATCCTTTTTTGGAATACATCTCTAGATTTGAATTTTTGGAACATACTTTTGAATTCTGATTTTTTTTCAAAATGCATTTTCAGATTTTGTCTTGAATTTTCTCTTACAAAATGTATTTTTACATCCTGAATTTACTTTTTTGAGATGAGACTTTGATTTTCGAATTATAGTTTTTGAAGTTTTTGAATTCCAAACTTTCAAATCTAAAAATAGAGTAATTTTAGAAAATTTGGAAGACAATAGACTCTAGATTCAAATTGGTAAGGTGAAAGAAGAATTTGCATTCACTTAAGACTGTTTCTTCCTGCACCTCCATATCTTCTTCTGCCACCTTCATACACAACATAAAAATACATTTTTTTCCTTATTGTGTCATCCCCATATAGTAGTTTTCGGATTATGTAATTCAGAAACTTATTTGAAAAAAGAATTCCAGATTACATAATCCGGAAGTCAAATAAGACTTCCGGATTATGTAATCTGGAGAATAATCATGCATCTGAAAAATGGCTTCCGAATTATGTAATCCGGTAACTAATTACAAATTTAAAAAATGACTTCCGGATTACGTAATATGGAATATTATAAAGAGGCATTTTTGGAATTTTAGAAACTTATGGAGGTGAAAGAAGAAGGTGTGGAGGTGCAGGAAGAAACAGTCTCCACTTAAACATAAAAAATAACTTAAGCCGAACAGCCCAATAGACAAAGCCCAATTGGAAAAGCCCAATTAGAAAGAACTCCGTAGTTCCCATTCCCAATAGCACCCATTATCATTAAGGAAACAAAGTTACGTTCAGAAACGGCGCAGAGCCAAAACGTGTTTCATCACACCCTTCCACTTTCATTTTCCCGCTCAATTTTTTGCTTTTCAAATATTTCACCTCCAATTCTACGCGTATAAATACTTCCCTTTTTACGTCTTCTTTTCACTCGTCTTCTTCAAATCAATCCCTAATTAACAAACACCGATCCCTTTCCGTCACATTCCACCACCGTTTCCGCCATGTCCGCCAAGCGCAAAGCAAAGTCTTCATCCTCTCCTTCCACCACCGCCCCCTCCCTCAAGCGCCACACCCGTTCCTCCACCACTCCCGCTGCTGCTCCCACTCCTGTCAAATCCGAGCGCAAGAATGTCCCTGTCCCTGTCCCTTCCTCTGCCATCAAGGAAGAGGCGTCAACCTTCATGGACGTCACACCGTCAACACCTGACTCTCAAGCATCCAACACGAGATTCATCGGAGAGCCGATTCCTGAGGAGGACGCGCGGCGGCGCTGGCCCAAACGATACCAGGAAAAGGTAATTCTATTATTCTGTTAACTGAAGAACAGAATTTTGGTTGTTAGTGCGTCAAGTTTTGAGTTTGTTGAATTGTGGTTCAATTGGCCAATGTGAAATTGTTTTATTAATTGTTGTGAACATGAGATATAAGGGAGATAAGTGATAATTGTTGTGAACATGAGAATAGTCTTAATTGTTTCATTTAAGCAAGATCAGTGATAAATGTTGGTGCTTAATGCAACTTCATTGTTTTTTAAAATGAGTTTTTAAACAAAATCACTGTTGTCTATGTTATTTCTTAGTTGTGTAATTTTAGGTTTTCTGGGTCCTTTTTAAACATGTTTAGAGTTTTATTTGTACCAGGTTCATTTAGGTTTAAGATGATCTTTCACCACACTCTCTATCCCTTTCATACATATCTCTTTGTGGTTGGCGTTTATTTATTTTAATTTGTAAATTATTCAATTAATAAAGCAGTTTTAAAAATTGTTTTTTTTTTTATGTTATCATTGTAGATTATGTTATCAGTTTTATTATAATTCATTTATGTTTTGGTAATTATTGTTCATTGTAATTAAAATTTTATCAAAAGTTTAAATTATATTTATTATTATAATAACACATGTACACATGCATATTAATAGAGGCAATACTCATATAAATTTTTTTACAAAATTATTACTGTTTTACCTTTTAAATTTCATAATAATTTTTTAACTCTTTTAACTACTTTATTCTCTAGTTTCTTTAATTATTTTTAAAATTCAATTAGTTACTTGATTAAAACAATATTCCAAATGAAATTATAAAAATTAGTAATAATCATTTATTTTATAATTATATTTTACAAACACAATGTTATAATTTTAATATTTCAAAAAAATTATTTATGGGAAAACAAGTGAATATATTTGTAGACACATATATTTCTACTAATAATTAATAATGATTGCTTACTAAAATATTAGCATTATTTTTAATTATTTAGAGTAAATGTCAAACTTATTCAGATTTTATGTATTTTTTTTATAAATTAACATCGTGTAATGTATTGTGTTTGTGCTAATTTATATTTATTATATTTTTATTAGGAAAAACATAAGCATGGTTGACTCTATGTGTTTATATATTTTTTATATTCTTACAATTTTTTTATAAGTATATATATATATTATTTTTAAGGGATTTTATTTATTATTGAAAATAAAATAATTAAATATATTATTTATTATCTGTTGTATTGAAGTTATGTTGCAATAGAGGCTCTTTACACTTTTAGTTAGTTTTTTCTTCTCTTATTATTTTCATATTGATCTGCTTATGAACTTGGTATTGTAATTTAAAAATAATGTTAAGGATAAAAGAAAATAGCAATAATTTGTGTACATTGTTGATTATGTTATCATTATGTTGGAATATAGACCTAGATATAACATTCATTATTGTGTGCCGCTAATTAATTTCAGGAGCATTATAGTGATTTTAAAGACAAACGACTTGTATGATCTTTTTGTAGTTATAAGAAATTTGTAGTATATCTAGTGAGTTATTTATTACAGCATACACAACTTCCTACTTATAGTTTTTATTTTTTGGTTTGTTCTTTTAGGAAAAGAAGCCATCGACGGGGTCTAAATCAAACAGGTATGTTGAATGTTTGGACTTTGGTTATTGTCCATATTTTTTATAATTTATAGTTTCTCTTTTAGTTGGAACACTTAGTTTTGTTCAAAATCTAGTGATTTTTTTTTATTGCTTTCCTTTATTTGGATCATTGAACAGTTTTGTTCAAATTCTAATGAAGTTGTTTTTTTTTTTACCTTGTATGTGTAGAAACCAAGATGAAGATGAGGAAATTCATCAAGCTCGACATCACTACCTTGAGGCAGAGGTTGATGGATGTACTATTTACAAACTTTTCGATGATGCCCATGTTAAAGTGAGTTTGGACCAGTTGTAAATTCTGAGTTTTTTTTTTCTTTAAATACATTCTTTGTGTAGTTTTGAAAATGTGTTGTATACTTTCTTATTTTATATTAGGCAGATGAAGGAGAAGACAATTACATTTGTAAAATTGTTGAACTATTTGAGAGCATTGATGGGTCACTGTATTTTACCGCACAATGGTACTATAGGGCCAAAGACACTGTGAGTTGTAGTTTGTTCTTGTTTTATGATTTTATTTGATGTGATGTTTGTTGGCAATTATTAGCTGATGATAGTCTTTTATTATCTGTTTACTTTTCAGGTAATTAAAAAGCTTGCATATCTTATTGAACCCAAACGAGTTTTCTTTTCTGAAGTTCAAGACGACAATCCATTGGATTGTCTAGTTGCAAAGCTTAACATTGCAAGATTACCATTAAATGTAAATGTGCTGCTGGATTATACATTTTGCATACCTTCTTATTTTTTTTATTGTAATATTAATAATATTTATTTGTTGACTTTTTTAACAATCTACTTCAATTACAGATGGATTTAAATGTAAAGAAGGAAACTATTCCACCTTGTGATTACTATTGTGATACACAGTATCTTCTGCCATACTCCACCTTTGTTAGCTTACCATCAGGTTTCATTTTATCTATTTACATCTTTAATCCTAGTAATTTTTTTAATGACATCTCACTTTTGATATAAACCCTTTCTCTCAGAAAATGGTGAAACTGGTAGTGAGACTTGTTCTACAATATCTTGTGATACTAATGGAGTTGAAAAGTGTGAGGTAGATTCCCAACCTAAGGATGCCTACCTTCCTGATGAGAATAAAGACCTGGAGATGACATTACTAGATTTATATTGTGGTTGTGGAGCAATGTCAACTGGTTTGTGCCTTGGTGGCAATTTGTCTGGCGTGAATCTTGTTACTGTGAGTTTTTTTGCTTGTTTTTATTAAAATAATTTTTTGAATTTGTTTTATTTTAGCTGTATCTTTGTTGATACTGTTTCTTTTTTCCCAATAGAGATGGGCTGTGGACTTGAACAAACATGCTTGTGAATGTCTTAAATTAAATCATCCTGAAACTGAGGTAATTTTAATTTTCTTTGTTCTTACTATACTAATCCTCACATGAGCAGGTGATTTTCAAATTGTATGTTTTAGTGGGTTCCTTATTATTTTGAACTGATTATCTTGACTGTGTACTCTAATCAGGTTAGAAATGAATCAGCAGAAAGTTTTCTTTCATTACTGAAGGAGTGGCAGAAATTATGCAGTTACTTTGCTCTAGTTGAAAACAAGGTGTCACATGAGAAATATGTGGATCTTTTTAGTGAGGTGGATGAAGATGATGCTGAAGAGGTTAAGGAAGATGGAACTGATGATGAAGATGATGAAATATTTGAAGTTTCTAAAATTCTTGCTGTCTGTTATGGTGATCCAAATAAAAAAAAGGAGCAAGGGTTATACTTTAAGGTAGTCCTTTTGCCACTAGTTTTTGTTCTTCTCAGGTTGTTATTGTAACTTCTTCTATCTGTCAGCTAAACTTGGTTACATTGGTTTTGCTTTTTAGGTTCAGTGGAAGGGTTATGGACCTGAGGAGGATTCTTGGGAACCAATTGAAGGCCTAAGGTATGTTGAAGTATTTTACAAACTTGTTTTTGCTAATTTTTTCCATTAGCATTTAATAAATGCTATCTCTTTTAAATTATTGTGTTATTTTTTGATCAATGATAGTAAGTTATAATTCCTACTAATGTTTTTGTTGCTATGCTAGATTCATTATATTCCTGTATGGAATAATTATTTGCTGATTTAAATATTATATCTTCAACAGTAATTGCAAGGACAAGATTAAGGAATTTGTCACTCAAGGCATCAATTCAAAGATATTGCCTTTGCCAGTAAGTTCCAATTGAGTTTGTGTATTATTTCTCTAAGAAATGCATTTAAAAATTCAGTGTGATTATTATGTTTGTTGCTGTTGTTGCATAGGGAGGTGTTGACGTGATATGTGGTGGACCTCCTTGTCAAGGTATCAGTGGTTTCAACCGGTTCAGAAACAGAGAGAATCCTTTGGATGATGAGAAGAACAAACAGCTGGTTGTTTTTATGGATATTGTTCAATACCTTAAGCCCAGATTTACATTAATGGAAAATGTGGTTGATATCGTAAAATTTGCGGAAGGCTTTCTTGGGAGATATGCCCTGGGTCGTCTCCTTCAAATGAATTATCAAGCGCGTCTGGGAATTATGGCTGCAGGTGCTTATGGGCTTCCTCAGTTCCGTTTGCGCATGTTCTTATGGGGGGCTGCACCTTCTCAGGTGATTAATAGTTAACTATGTTTTATTCAATTTTACCTGTCGGTGCATGACTTGTGTTAAAGTCATATTTTCTTATGCGATGCAGAAATTGCCTCAATTTCCACTTCCAACTCACGATGTTATTGTGAGGGGTGTTATTCCCTTGGAGTTTGAGGTACGTAATTGATCAATTACTCTAGCTTTAAGAGTATATTATGGTTGAAGACTACTATTTGAACTTGCATGCTCATTCACTAAATTTGTTATACTATCTTGCTTGCAGACAAATACAGTAGCTTACGATGAAGGACATCAGGTTCAACTACAGAAAAAACTTTTATTAAAAGATGCCATTTCTGACCTTCCTCCGGTATACTTTAAAGTTATTGTTGCAATTTTTCCCAAACCTTATATATCCGTATTGTGTTAGTTTATTGTAGTAAATTTTATCTATGTTCAGGTTCAGAACAGTGAACGTCGGGATGAAATGGAATATTGCAAACCTGCTGAAACAGAGTTCCAACAATTCATTAGATCATCCAAAAGTGGTAATACATTATTATGCATCTAATCTATAATGTATGACACACCAATTAAAGTCTGCATAGAGACTTTTCTATGTATCTTTTCAATTTCTTTGTATTGCTTCTCAGGCTGCTTCCTTTGTAACTAAAGTTGTTAACATACGTGTAGTGTTGATTATGATATATTATGCAGAAATGTTAGGGATCCAAAGTAGAACAAAATCATCGAAGGCTTTGCTTTATGATCATCGTCCCCTGGAATTGAATGCGGATGATTACCAGCGTGTGTGTAGGATTCCCCAAAAAAAGGTTTTATTCATAGTCATTTGTAATTTATCTGTTATTATTTATATAATCTTAATTTTAAGTTCAGTTTTCTAATAGACATTTTTATTGTTATCAGGGTGGGTGTTTCAGAGATTTACCAGGTGTTCGCGTAGGAAATGATAACAAGGTTGAGTGGGATCCTGACATGGAACGTGTTTATTTGGATTCCGGAAAACCATTGGTAACATGACTCTCAAGAGTCCATTCTTATAATTAAATGTATATAAACTGGTGTTTTATTTATCAAATCAAATGCCTGATTGATTTTTTTTATCTATGTTGCTTCACAGGTTCCTGATTATGCCATGTCTTTTGTGAATGGAACTTCATCAAAGTAAGTTTATTATTAATTTGAATTTTAACGAGGAGAAAGCTTCTTATTTTTGTAGATTATGTTTTGAATCATTAATTGATTTTTTCAGACCTTTTGCTCGGTTATGGTGGGATGAAACTGTTCCAACTGTTGTGACAAGAGCAGAACCTCACAATCAGGTATGTTATCATCTATTTGCAATCTAGAATGGTTGTTTTACATATTCTGTTGTTGAGTATAGTATGATGTTGTCTTTAGGCAATTTTACACCCCGAACAAGATAGAGTGTTGACTATTCGTGAAAATGCACGACTCCAAGGCTTTCCAGATTTTTACAAGTTGTCTGGACCAGTCAAAGAGAGGTAATGCATTATTTGTTTAATGTGTGTGTGTTTTTGGAGGAGGTTTGAATAATTTGATATTTTGGTTATAGGTACATTCAAGTTGGGAATGCAGTGGCAGTTCCAGTTGCTCGTGCTCTAGGATACACACTAGGACTTGCATTTCAAGGTTCTACTTCTTCAACTGATGGGCCATTATATAAATTACCTGATAAATTTCCCATGATTAGGGAACGAGTTTCTTCTGTATCTTCTGAAGATGATGAACAAGCTCCATCACTAGCCTAGGGAACTACTTTATTTTGTATCTTCTGAGGCATAGGAAACATTGTTGTAGTGTGCCGGAAAAATTGTTGTAGTGATGTTACTGTTGAAAAATTCTCCATTACTATTTTTTGGAGATATTTGAGTAATGAAGAAATATTTGTTAATTTAGTTGTAAAAAAGTTAGTTTTGCCCATCACCTTCAGATTTTGTGTGCAGTGATAATTTTAATTTATATTTTCTTGCATTTTATTTAAGTTTAAAGTGCTTAATATAGTATAAACGTAATATCATTCTTACATTAAAATTATATAATTTGTTTAATGTATGCAATCTTGAAGTTGTTACTTTAATATAAGTCCCAAATTTTTTATATTAATACAATGATGATGGGACTTAAAACAGAAAAGTACAATAGTATGAATGCATGCAATCTAATTAATAAACAAAGGGGCATGTGAATAGTTTAGCCTGGAAAAGAAAAGAAATTGACAAAAATGTTATGTTTGAATGACTATATATAGAATAAATATAATTTTATACTATAACACTTTTACATTTAAATTATATAATTTATTTACAATAAATAAAATATTTTAATTAAACATAGTTTTGAAATTTCTATTTCAAGGAATAGAAAACATTTATCTGCTCTCAATTTTAAATCAGTAATCCAGTAATGTACCTGCATGCATGCAGGCATGCAAAGCATATGATAAAAGAAGGGACATAAAAAGCATGTGAATTAGTGAATAGTTTGGTGAAGAAAAGGAAAAGAATTTGAAAAAGGTCCGATTCAAAAGAAAAGAAAAAGGATTTGAGAAACATCTAATACCTGAGGCTATTATTATGGTAACTTCTCTCCTTTCTATGAGATAGGGCCTTAAAATAGAAGAAAGAGAGAGAGAGAAAGAAAATAGTGGTGTTGTGTTTAATTTTATTGTGTGGTGCAAATGATGATGCAGAGATAGAAATAGGCTTGGCTCATTCCATTAAATAAAACATCTCGGCCTGTGTTCTGTGTTGTAGGAATCGGAGAGTTCTCAAGGAACAAAAATTCAGAAAACACAAAAAAATTCACAATAATGGTTTCCTTAGACTCTCTCGATTTCTTCCTCTTCCGTGTCAGCACAGACTTCTCATCTCCTCTGGCCATTTTTGTTCAGGCGCAGGTTCTCATTTGCTTCATCTTATGTTGTATCGCATTCCATTTACATGCTTCAATCTTGTTTGTTCTAGAAAGATCATGAAATGAAAATTGAAACTCATTTAGTCCATTAATTCTCATAATTTCTACAATCAACATAACAGTAAGAAGCCTACATATGAGGATTATGCTGTAATTCGTGCAACATTATAGATATTGTGTTTTGATTGTATAGTCATTAACTATTTACATCTTTTTCCTTCAAATTGTATTCCACCTGTTGTTTCTTAAGAAAAAATAGACCATGCTACTTTGTCACACAAACCTGATTTGAGGTTTCATTATGTAGGGATGTTTAATTTGCTTACTCCTTGCTTTAGGGTGGGCTCTTGCTTCATTTGTCAGGTACTCATATGTAAAACAGAGTTAGGAAACTCAATTATCATTCTGTACAAAAGAAATTTAGAGTACATGATTTTTGTCTTGCAGGAACCGAGAAATAAATAGAATAAAGAAAAATATGCGGAATGGCAATCACTTTGCATTCCTCTGTCATGATATTAATGAACTTGAACATTCCAATCAGACTGATCTTCCTAGAGTAACAGTAATTATGCCCCTAAAAGGATTTGGAGAACACAATCTCCATAACTGGAAAACTCAGGTATAGAACACATACCACTGCAACATCTTGACCCAATGAAGTATTTTCCATGATGATCTCTTTCCCTGTTCAAGCTTCTCATTTTAAAAGGATTTGTTTTGTTATCATGATTATGTTATTTTACAGTTAACATCTCTTTACGGTGGCCCTCTAGAATTTCTTTTGGTGGTTGAAAGTCTAGAGGATCCTGCATACCGTGCAGTATCACAACTAATAGCAGATTTAGAGGTACACGTTGAACTCATTTTAAGACTTGATTCTATTGTTTTGGCGCCTTGCTATTTTCTGCATCTTACTCACTGCTTAATTCATGCAGGGTTCTGTCGATGCTAGGGTTATAGTAGCTGGTTTGTCAACAACTTGTAGTCAAAAAATTCACAATCAGTTGGTATGGGTTTTTCTTATACTTTGTTGTCCCAGTATTTTTCAAATGTAAAGTAGACCATGGTATATTTGAAACTTCTTTCCATCCTTCAATTTTACTGTTAGTTATATGATCATGCTGATGGATCTTTAGCTGTTAGTTGTCTAGTTGTTGAAAGACCATATTATCTATATAACCCTTGCATGGCAAATACATCTAAGGACATATATATATATATTTTATAAAAACTTTCATGTTAGACATCAAGAACCTACATTTACTTACTACTGATATGGAATGTCAGAGAAAATTCATTCTTGTTAATTTGTTAGTTTGCCCTTGCTTAATGTATTTTACACCTGGGCAGGTTGGAGTAGAGGCAATGCACAAAGACAGCAAGTATGTGTTGTTTTTAGATGATGATGTTAGGCTACATCCTGGATCAATTGGAGCACTCGTTAGTGAAATGCAAAAGAACCCTGAGGTACAACTTAAAATAATTTTCTTCTAGTGATTCTTTTGTTACACATTTCATTGAAATAGTTACAGTTACACTTGCCTATAACTATTTGGTTACACTCTTTCAACTTTTGATGCTTAACAGATATTTATTCAAACTGGATACCCTCTTGATTTGCCATCTGGAAGTCTAGGGAGTTACTGCATCTATGAATACCATATGGTACAGAGCTAACTTTAGATTTATAATCCTAATATCTACAGCAATATCTCATCGGTTTGTTAGGAGTTAGCTGTTACGATTGTAAATTTGAAACTTTTTATGATGTTAGCAACGGGTTGAAACATAAATATTATATTTTACTTACTCAACTCGTTCCCATTTTTATTTTGTTCTACAGCCTTGTTCAATGGGCTTTGCCACTGGTGGACAAACATTCTTTTTGTGGGGAGGGTGCATGATGGCAAGTAGCTTCTACCTTTATTTTCATCTATGCATAGAAATACTTTCATTCTTACTGTTGAGCTTTTCTCCAGATGCATTCTGAAGACTTTAGGAAAGACAACTGTGGTGTAGTCTCAGGACTTAGAGATGGTGGATATTCTGATGATATGACTCTAGCAGCAATAGCCGGTATATCTTTGAAATTCACAATGTGATAATCAAATTTTTCTTGGTCACTCAAATTACATGTTTGTTGTCATGATTTTGTCCACTTCAGGGGCTCACAAGAAGCTCATCAGTTCTCCACCGGTTGCAGTCTTTCCTCACCCCCTTGCAACTGATCTTAATTTTGGAAGGTTTGTGATTATTTCTCACAAAAAATTAAAGTTTCAGCTCATATCTCCATTAATTATTCAAACTTGTGCAGGTACTGGAATTATTTGAGGAAACAAACATTTGTTTTGGAGTCATACGTAACCAAAGTCAACCAAATAATGAACCGTGCATTGTTTGCTGTTCACTTTTATTTGTCATGGGGATTTGTAGCACCATACTGCATGGCAGTGATTCATGTTGCAGCAGCAGTAAGATTTAACACTAGGGGAAATTCACTTGAAGAGATAAACTACTCTTCTGTTGGTGAGAACACTACTTTTCCTTTGTTGTTAGTATTGTTTCACCTGCAGAAAAAGGTCAGGATGGTGAAACAGAATGAGGGATACTTTTTCATAGATCTGAAGTGATAGGAAACTCTTGTGATTGGACTCAATATTTAGTACAAAAATAGCATGCTCTTGCACAAATATTATAACCACTTGCATAGTATATAGGTGCTTCATTTAAGTTATTGTTTATGCCGTCATTTTCTTATCTTCTCTGTCTCGTGGGGTTCTAGATCAAGAGAAAGAAAGAAATCAGGTATGAAATGAATTAGGAATAGTCTACTATGTGGATTATTATGTTTTAATAACACAACAATAACATATTATATGCTCTCATGTCATGATTCATGAAAAGTGGACAATGTCGATGAAGGGGAGAAGAAAAATGAAAGGAATTCTTTTTTCGATGAACTTAAGCTTTAAGGTTTGTCTTTCCTCAGGATTAACAATGGTGTGCCTCCTACTCATATGCACTCTTATTGCACTTTTCTCAATGTGGAACTTGACAAGGATAGAAGTTCTACTTTGCAACATATTGTCGCCAGAGTCAACTCCTCTTTCTTTGGCTTCTTATAATTGGTGTAAAGTAAGTACTTCTTCAAGTTCTCAAACAAAAGAAAAAAAAAATGTTTCACCAAGCTTGTTTTATAAGTTGATGGATTAATGATGTCCTCTTAGACATCTTACTCATTTCAACATGGCATTGCAATGAAATAAAGGGATGCATGAACTTATTGTGAAAAAAACTATAATAAGTGAATACTAAACTAATATGATGTCAAGGAATGTGAAATAATAGTTGGGAAGAGGTAAGATTTGATTAACATATTTATCTTTTCTCTTGAGCAGGTATTCATTGCAATGCTGGTAGATAATTTTCTATACCCTCTATCTGCAATTCGTTCTCATTTTACCCAAGCTATCAATTGGTCTGGCATTATATACTATTTGAAAGATGGAAAAATCCACAAGGTAAATTGGTTAAGGTTTTATTCTACTTTTGCTTGACTTTACAACTTGACACAAAAAGTTGTAATTATTACTCTGACCTTTCCATTCCAAATGCTACTATACTCTATAATGCGCAAATAGTAAACAAGAAAACCATTCATAACATACTCTCTAACACATTATTTGTTAACTTTTATTATAAACTATTAAATCATAAATGAAACTAATTAAATGAGAAGTGAAACTTGTGAATTTGAATAAATTTCAAATGATAATAGAAGATTGTATTGTTAATATTTTTATGGTAGAAACTAGGAAGGGAAGGTTGGAACTATGCATTCCTTTTTGTCAACCAAATTATTTATTTTTTGGTTCATTCATATTCTTCAGATAGAGAGATTACCAAAAAGACAAGACGTGGCACCAGTTTTCACAGACTTGGGAGGAAAACATTTGTATGGAAGGAAAGGGTTTCCTACAAAAGGCTCATTCCTCACTTCTTTGTCCAAATGTTTGTTCCAATGGCGTCAACCAAAGAGATCTGAGTAATCAAAAACTTCATTTAGCATACAAAGTTTCTCTGTATTTTGTCTTGTGTAGGCAAATTTTGAGGCACAATGGCTCCTACTTTTGAAGCATGGGTTTTGGTATATCAACAAATATTATTGTGTAGTGAATTCATATTTGATTGATTGATTCTTTTTTAGACAAAACCCTTGTTCCATACATATGTGCTTTTAACGACATAATTCAATTCTATGTAATTTTCAGCTCAGCTCATTTGTAACTGTAAAAATTCTCTCTGTCAATTTATAAACAACCAAAAATTGCTAATCAGATACAATTTGACATTTACATTTGATTCTTTAATTTCATTTCTCCATCACACTGCAATACGTTATTTTGTAACTTTTCCCTTAAACAATGTCCTGCTTTAATATTTAGGCGGATCCAAATCATGGGTTGGACATTCTTAAAATTCAAGAATGTACTGATTTTTATTTTTCAGCACTGTCACATTTTGTATATCAAATAATATTTTGGCTGCTGAAATTAAATACTAAACCATAAATGCAGATTTTCTAAAATCTGAAATAAAACAAGAAAACCAAAATCATCGATAATAAAGGCAATGGATTTTTAATTTAGCTTCATATTTTTCTATAATATGAAATTTGTTTATATAAATAAACTATAAATAAAGTAAATAATGGAAAAGGAAATTACTAAAGATAAGAGACTAAGATGAAATAATGATGAGGTGAAGGGGAAGCCTCATTTCAATGCTCAATTATATCAAAATCATGCATTCCAACAACAACACTTGAATTACTGTCTAATGAAGATAAATGATCAGACAAGGAGTGAAACTTTGGGGAGATAACAGGGAGTAAAATGTTAAAATTCTCAAATCATACATCTCTTGAACATTAAAATTCTGGAACTACTGCCTAAGCTATTGCTCCAAATCTCCAATGTAGAAATCTTCAATCATGTCAAAGACTCGAGTTGCATGCTGTGGTCTGCAAAGCAAGTGTAAAAAAAGTAACAGATGAGGAGAGATTTTTGGACTTTCCCACAAACAAATTTGGAAAAGCAATTACAAATGGAGACATGATCAAGCAGATGATTGGGATTTGTTAAAACGCAGATTCTCAATTCTCACTGTTGACTAGTTCTAAAACTGAAATATGATCAAGTCACATTGCATCTGTATTAGGAAAAATAAGCTAAATTGTTTGATAGGGAACACAACTGGTAGCAGCAACCTGATCACAAAATGTCAGAAGCCTTTTATGATCAACAACTGGTATAGCATGGCAAATATAAAATCATGTGAATTATTTTTTTTCGATGACGAGGAATGGGTTGATGTTGAATTTTATATATAATATGAAGAAGGAACTATGATGTTGTTATGTTTGTAGCTGTAATCATATTCACATAACATGGTTTATTAATTTATTAACAAAGTGGAAACCAGTATCTCTTGTATTGACCAGATAAGCTTCAACAGAGTCTATGAAGATTATTGGTATAACAGGACAAGGTTTAGGGTTTAAGCACGAAACGCTATATTGTATTCAATATTGAAATACACATTATTAGATCTTACACAATTCATGCGATTTCACCTAAGAATTGGCTTAAGCTTTTATGACAATCAGTTCATGACATACATAACATGAATCTAACTCTGCATGTGCTTACAACATGATTAATCCAGGTACATACCAAGAGGGAAGGAAGAAATGTTTTATAGGCAAATTTGGGAAAAAAGAAATGTAAAGTAAGCAAACAAATAATAAATATAGATAAATTAATATCTTCATTACAGATAAGTAATGCATGAAAAGGAATTAATGCATACCCAAAAAATCCTTCAGTTGAATCATCTCCAGCATGTGCTAGAATGGCATCACCACCTGGATGTTCTTCCACATAAGAGGTAACATCATATACCTACAGTGTGAAGAAAATCCAAGAAATGTAAACTATGAATGTCAGTGGTAAAAATGGCAAATCATAACATTACCTGCTAATTTAGTTTAAAGCATTATGATTGAGGTTATAGGTTCAAACTTCAAACCTCATTAACACTATTGTACCAAAAACAAATAATGTAGAATATATAAGATTGAATTGAGAACATAAGATTTGATATGGAAATAACAAGCTCATACCTTTTTCTTGATGATTATCCAACAATCTGTTCTCTTGTTATGCAATGAAACTTCCATTTTACTGTAGGATTTTGATGCCTACAAGCAGAATACAGAATACAATGCATGATACCAATTAGATAAAAAACAATCACGCAACTAAACACACAATTTTATGTTTGAATCAACCCTTCCAAAATTTTGTTTACCAGTTATTATGAGCTCCAACAATAGCTAGCTACATTTACTTCCAGTCCAATCAAATAAGTTCACCATGACCAATGTTTGACATGCAGCTCAAAGCAAGCAATTTTCTCTCACCAAACTAGCTACATGCTCCTATAATATGATAAAAAAGATGTAAAATGAAACCTATCTTTCTTTAGGGAAAGTCTAAGCTGAATAGATGGTGACTCAATAAGAAAGGCTCTGAAAAACAGCATCCCTAATGTGAATTCCCCTTTTATTGGCCTCTCTGAATCTCAAAATTTCAACTCTGAAGCAAAAACTGGGAAAATTCAATTCTTAAGCACTATGATGAAAGGCCTCCCAAAGTCATGTCTTTGCTTTTTAGATTGTACTCAACTCAAATAAGAAAGACGTCTTCCACAAAAAAGATAAAATCATATCATTAAGGAGGAATCAACACCATTCTCATTGAAACTCTTTTCCACACTCTTATTATAGGGTGAAATCCCTTGTAGGACCCACAACAAGCCAGACCACATTTCTATTGGTCGAAAATATAAATTTAACTTTTAACAAATATTTTGCGAGCATTCTTAGTCATCATCAACACAAATCTTCTTTCTTTTAGAGTATGATATGAGCATTGAGCAAAACACCCAAATGACACCAAATCTTAAGAAACCCACCTCACCAAGTGCTTGAGTAACCGAAACCAAGACATTACAATACTTATTTATCTTAATTTCAATTAGATCCGAAATGTTAAAGCTCATTAATTATCCTATTCTATCACCTATGGAAATAACAGCAGAATCCACAACAAAATGCTAGAAAAAGCACCGAGCAAGTAAAATACCTTATCATTGTTTGAACTTGCTTGAGCTTTTGCCTTATGCCCTGAGACAGATGCAAGGAATTAACGTAAGAACACACAATAAGCACAAGCATACACAAATTTCAAAAACACATAATGTGAGATAGATGGCAACATAATAACGAACAGAACCAGATTTTCGGTGTCGAGGGTTGAAAAGAAGAACAACGAGGAAGAGGCCCAGAAGCAATGCAAGTGCAACCAGCAATACCATAATTTAAAGTCGGAAACTTTGACTCTTCATCCAATCTGAAATGGCGAAAACAAGAAAAGGGCATGCGTTTAATGCAAACATATTGAGCACACTTCGTGTTCATAAATAGTAATTACAAGCACTTTCAGAAGAGAGAGAGAAAAAAAAAACAGAATCATGGCACAATCTGAACTCACCAATGAGAAGTTGAAAGCATTGAATAGGAACAAAAAGAAGAACGTGTGAAAAAATGTTAGTCAGCACTCACCAATGAGGAAGAAGCTGCGAGTGAAGACAGTAAAATAACACAGTCTCACAAAAAGGGTAAGAGAGAGAAATGCAAATGCTACCTGCACCCAACACTTTTGAACTTGCACCCAACATAATTTTAAAAATTCCGAAAATACTCTTTATTCTGGAAATAAAAATCCAGAATTGAAAATAATGCATTTCGGGAAAAAAAATCTGGAAGAAGTTTTTGTATTTTGGATATAAAAATCCGGAAAAAAAATCAAATTTTCATTTCGGATAAAAAAATCTGGAACTGAAAATAATACATTCCGGAAAAAATTATTCTGAAGAGATTATTGTGTTCCGGAAAAATGGGTCCAGAATGTAATTTTATATGTATCCCATTTTCTTAAGGGTATTTTCGGTATTTCTCCTGTGATTGGGTGCAATGATATGGTGCAGGAAGCAATTGCCAGAGAGAAATAACAATGTTGGGCCTTATAAAGGGTCTCAACTAGACTGCTACTTCCTACTTCCTACACCCCCATATCTTTTTGTGCCATCCCCTATGAAAGTACATTTTTATCCTTTTTCATTATTCTTGTACATAATTCAGAAGATGATTTTGCATCTGAGAGTGTTATTTAGATTTATAAAATTCGGAAGTTTTTTTGATTTTGAGATAAGTTTATGGATTATGTAATCTAAAATCATTTATCTAATTCATTTAAATAAAAATAAAAATTAAATTGGTTTAAAATTTATATGTAAAAATTATTTTTTATTAATTTAAAAAAATTTATACGAGTTGACCCAGAGATCAACCCTTATATGGGGCAAACCAATAAAATTAACATGCACTTTTTTTTATACAGGACAAACCAACTCGATCTATATTTTGCTAGTTAAATATAAGACAAATGAGTTCACATGGTCTTTCCAAAAAAAAGTCACTAAGGAATTTTTAAAGTTTAGTTTCGTCTCAAAGTTCTTTTAAATGATACTATTTGATCTTTAGGTTAAGTGAGCTTAAAGAACATTAAGGAAATGATAGTGTAACACAAAAAGTTGGCCAACTTATCCTCGTATCACTTTAAAAAAATCTTAAGATGTTGAAAGTGAACTTTTTTTTAAAAAACTAAGAAAAGTGATTTTTTTACCATAAAATAGAGATAAAAAAGGAAGTAAGCCTTTTTTCTTATTTGTCAAGGAAACAATATTTTAATGATTTCAATACAAATAACCTATATAACATAAACACGAATAAGTAAAGAAAACTATATATTATATAATTATAAATTATATAAATTAATAATAAAAATTTATGTGTATAGTTTTGTTTTAAATTTTGTCGGCAGAAAAATGTTTATCATAGTTTAAAATATTTGTTTCTTAATTTTATATCATAATAAAAATTTATACAATAAATTTAAGTTTTTAAAAAATTATTATATTTTTTATTTTTAAAATTATGTTAAAATCGTATTAGAATTATCAAAAATTATTTTTTTTCTTTAAATAAAACACTCTACCAATAAATATTTTATGTATCCTACATAGTTAACATGGTTTCTAATACAAAAAAAATTGTAATTTTACTATGACTCCTCAAACGTAGAGAAGTGTACTCTGAAAAAGCAGGAATCTATATTTTGATTGGAAAGATGGTTCATTTGAAACGAAATAGCAGAAAAATAGTATTTTCTTTGGTTTGAAGCAACAAAAGTGTACACTACACTGTTGAAGTAGCAGAGCTCTGGTCTTTTCGTTGCAGCGAGTGAAGCACAAAATGATTCCATTGCACCGCTCTCACCACTTTCAATATAAATTAAACCACATTCTTCTAATTCCCATTTCTATTTCATTTTCATTTTCCTCTTCTCATTCTCATGGCGGAGAACCACCACCACAGCAACAATCACGTGCTTCTTCCCACCGCGGTGGAGGCTCTCATTAACACAATCTGCCACGACCAGAACCAACTTCCCCCTGATTTCATCATCCGCCAAGGCCTAGCCGCCGTCGGGGAGCAGCAAGCGCTTCAAATTCTCCGTACCATCGCCGAACGGCCAATCCGAATCTCTCTCTCCGCCTTCATCGCCTACATGCTCAAGAACCACCGCACCGTCACGTCCTCCACGCCCTCCACGTCCTCCACTCCCTCCACGCCTCTAACCCCCTCTCCCACGCGCCCTGGCCAAACCTCGTCGGCGTTGCACGCGCTCGGTGAAATGGAGTTCCGCAAGGCCTTTCTGTGCCTGAGTTACATTGGAAGGTAATTTATGAAAATCTAAATAAAAATCTATTTAGAATCTTCTTTATTTCATGTTATTTTAGAAAATCTAAATAAGAATCTATATTATGAATTAATAATAAAAAATAAATTTTAAATTTTTTTATGTTTTAAAATATATTTTTTTTTTATAATCATTTAATAAAATTTTATACAATAAATTTGAGTTTTCTTAAAATTAATATATAAATTGTATATAAACCGTGTATTTTTAAAAATATAAAAAATATATTTATATACGTGTCGTACGATTCGAACACCTTCCTTATTTTTATAATTATTTTATAAAATTTTATACAATAATTTTGAGTTTTCATGAAATTAATATATATATATATATATTAAAATTATGTAAAATTCTGTTAAAATTATCAGAAATCCAATAAATATATTTATACGTATCGTACGAGCTATGTAACACAGACACTGATGGCAGGGATATAGAGATACGTCAAATCTCTAAAATGTAAAACACGGAAACACAAATTTATATAATTATGAATTATATAAATTGACAATACAGATTTATGTGGACAAGTATGTTACAAATTATTTTTTGAAGAAAAAATTGTTTTTCATAATAATAATTTATACAATAAAGTTTGAATTTTGAGAAAACTAATGTATTTTTTTTTAAATTGAATTAAAACCGTACTAGAATTGCTAGAAATCTAAGAAATACTTTTTAAATTGGACATTTCACGGATACGTGTTTTACAAGTGAGTTATATGAGTATCGGTGTCCGATACTATTGAATCGGACACCGACACGCCATTTAAAAGGAGTATTCAAGCTTCATATTCTACGAGTGTCTGAACAGTGTATATCAAACACATCAAACACTGAACACTCTATTTAAGAGGAGTAGAACATATGGAGGAGTGGTGTATATCAGACACTCAACACTCTATTTAAGAGGAGTAAAAGTAAAGTATATGGAGGAGTGGTGTATATCAGACACTCAACACGTTATTTAATTTAAGAGTTATTTAATTTAAGAGGAGTGTCCGAACCGCAAATTTCATCCATATTTTATTTTAATTCCTTTTACCAAAATAAGTTAAATATAAGGAATGAATTTTATAATCTATGTTTAGATAAACTTCTCCTCAAACACTTACCAGAGCAGCATAAAGAAAATAAGGAATGAGATAAATCTTTTCATAAATTTAAATGAACTCTTATTTATGAATAGTTTATAGAATTTTTCTGTATTGGCTTTAAAAGTTTAAGTATAAATAGTTTTAAGCTAATTTTAGTTTCTACTTCTAGATGTTATTTTAAAGTTTATTAACTTAGAAATGAATTTATGCAATTTAATATTTGTTCTTAAACATATTCTTGAAAACTTAAATGCATGAGTTTGATTTTAACTTGTTAGAAAATTTAGTTTCTCTTTTCTTCTTAAGAGTGTTTGTGGATTTTTTTTTTCTCTCCTTTTATTTATCAGAATTTTTGTCATTGTAGCTTCACATAAAACATTGAATGCCTGTGGTTTTCTTTTCATGATTGCAGAGAGAGTCTTGAGAATGTTGCCAGTGCTGATTGTATTAGAAGCCTTAAGGACTTGCCAATGGCAACGTTTGAGAAAACAATATGGGAGGCTTTTGGGAAAGATCACATCTACTCTCAAAGTGATCGACAAGTGGTAAACATTGCGTTCCAATGATGGATTAACTAATTTTTACAGTGCAGTTCATTTTTTGAGTTTTCATCTTGTTTAAATATTTCCTATTACTTCATCTTGCACCAACTAAAACTCAACCACAAATTAAAATTATAGTTTTATTTTTAGGAGTATGATGGCTATATACTAATAGTATAAAACTGGTTTATTCTGCCACCCAATCAGAAACTAAAATTGATATGACCTTTAAGATACGTCTGGTAAAACTGGTTTTACACAATCAGTACAAAGCCTATTTTCATAGAATAGAAGAAAGTTAAAATGTTGAATTCTATGTGTAATGATGACATGGTTTAAATTCTTGTTGAATGACTTTAAACTAGCCCATCCCTTGTACTCCCATGGAAAGATGAAGAGAAAATGTGATTTAAGTGTGGGTACAAACTTTCATAGCACATATCAATCATGCAGTATTGGCTATCTTATGTGATTAATTATTGCTTGCTTAGTATATTACTTTTGGTTTCTTCAGTATGTTGATTGGGACTCTGGTAGGACACATGTATATCAATGTTATGTTTCTTCGGATGGGAGCTTAAGGTTCAAGGTTTGTATGTCTCTCTCCTCCTTTGGATTTGTGTACCATTAAATAATGGTCCCTATACAATGGCTCCAATGCTATAATACTGATTCAAAAAACTGTATTAAGATTGTTGTAGGGTCATTATTATAGTTACTCTATAATACTTTTTAGTCTTTACTGATTAGATTCTGCATTCTTATGTGAAATGTGGTTTGTTTTATGGGCACATTAAATTACTATTCAGGGACCCATATTACAAAGCACACAAACACACTTGCAGAGATCTCTTGGTGACGACAACGTCTTGCTAGTTAAATTTGCTGAGAATGGGATTGCAAACAATATTAGGACCAGTGCTGAAGAAGCATATCGCCTCTATGGAAAGTTTGGAAAAGAAGGGATTAATGTTGGTCTGCGTTTGTATCGCTTTTTTGGTAATTCTGCTTCTTGTGTTAGTTTTACTTTCTTTTTCTTGTCCTGCTTTTTACAGTTTTTATGATCCTGAAACCTGTTATCTTTTTATCTGATTAAAACGTAGCTGATTGTAAGTAGTATGGGTAATTCGTATTTTCATTTATTCCGTGACATATAATCTAGACCACAAGTGTACAACCCTCTGATATTCTTTTATATTTTTTTCCTTTCCTCATTTTGAAAATCGTTATACTCTCTGCTTATTCATATTTAATCTGCACTATATCTTACATCATATTTGTGAAATATCACTTGCTTGATAATATTTTGTTGTTTATGTGTCAGTTTTGTGATAAGATTTTGTGACATTTCATATGAAGCTACATTTTTATTATTTTCATTATCTCAGGTTTGAAATTCTTGTTCTTTTAGGTGCTAGGGTTATAATTTTTTTTTTGTTAAAGAGTATTTGTACATTCTCGAGTTAATTTCTGTAACATGTTTAATATGCCCAGTTTCTCTTCTCTCAATCTTGGGTTACCTTTCAGTCCTTGAAGAGTGTATGTTTAACATGCAAATTCATTTCTTTGCTTCTCTCTTCTATTTGTTTTTGTGGTCCTGTGTGCAGTGGTTAATAAACTATAGACAAATGTATGTGTATTTAGAATGCTGTTTATTGCATTTTTTTATTAGATCCTATATTTTGTTCTAAAAAGTGGTTGCCCTGCCCTCATGTTCCAAGGTCATATTTTAAATTGTGGTTGTATTGTGGCATCCGATGCTAGTACAGCTGATGCCACTTGAGATGGCCGTGTCAGTTGACACGGGTCAAGATTTGAAACTTTGCACAAAGGTTTTCTTTCTCTGGTTTAGTGGGGTGCAAGCACCTGAGTATGAGACAAGCAGTAGGTGTGCTGAGGACATTGAACAGCAGTCCTAGAGACTTAGAATAATTGTAGTTTAGCTTCAAGGTGGTTGACTCACCTGGCTACTGAAAGCATTCTTAATTATCACATTGTCGTGTGTTTGATGCTATCTCTTGTACTTTCTACAACAGTTTTTAAAGATGGTGGAAAAGAAGAGAAGAAGAAGGACCCAACAAGTTCCTCTGTTAAATGTTATTTTGTTAGGATGCAATCATGTTGGTCTATAGATGGGAGTGCTAATTACATTTTGTCTAATAAGACAGTGTCTGAAGCAAGAGGTTTATTCATGCATGCTCATCTGTTGCCCAGTTTAGACAAGTATATGGCTAGGTATGATTTAGAGTTTTATGTAAATACTATCATCATCTAGAGCTTTTATCTATTTTTCTTTGTCCTCCTGCAGTCCCACTCAAAATAGATCTCATGCAATGTACTAACCTCAGCCATTCAGGTTCTCTCTCATTCTGTCAAAGACCTTCAAACTCAACATTGACTTGGCAACTGTGAATGTCCAAACAATACAAGATGTATATTGCCAGGTATAGTCAATTTTAAGTTGCCTTAAGGGATTCATAATTCATGGTCATGCTTCGAGAAATTGATTTTATGGTTTTTGTGTTTGTTTAGGATGAAAATGGCAATATTATATATGATAATGAAAAACCACGTATTCTCACTGATGGAACTGGGTTCATCTCTGGAGATTTGGCATTGCTGTGCCCTAATAGTGTGTGCAAAGGAAATAACTTAGAGAATAACTACATTCAGGTATCTTTACTTTTGAATTTTTTTTATTTCACTAGACTTTTTCTTTTCACTTAGCTTCGTTCATGTATCTATAGTTGGTCAGAGCTTGTGTGAAGAATCCACTCAATGAATAAATGTATATGTATTGTGAATCTGCAACAGTTATCTTTATCATAATCGTTGCCTGTTGATTGATTATTTATCTAGTTTCCTTGATTCATGCAGGAATACTAATGACATAGGGATAATGCTTGACTTTTACATTTTGCAGTTCATATGCTTTCAATTTATGCTGCCCTCTTTTTCCTAGTAATTTGGTATGAAACATGGTTTATTGATGGAAAGTTACGAGAGATCCCATATTAATTAGTGATATAATCAAAATAGTGAATATAAGAGGGGGACAACCATCACTCTAGTTTTGGTGGTTTAGGCATGTTATCAGGTTGTAATAACATTACGCATTTGTCTAATCTAATCATGCAAATGTTTAGTCCTCAGTGCGAGAGTGAGAAATATGTATTAGAATTCTTAAAATAGTGTACACAAGTGAGGGGAAACTTCACCCATTGAGGTTATATAAGAGAAAAGTTTTGGTTGAATGCTCTTTGTGTTGCTTTGTATTTTCACGTAATTGTACATAATAAACCATTTTATATGAATAAAACTTCTTAAATGAAATAAATCAATGAGGAGAAGAAGTGCAAGAAAATGTTCCTATTAGGAAGCTTTTGGCTAATTATCTCCAATTCATATGCTTTTGAAGGAACTATGTCTTACTTTTCATTAGATAGATCTTTTTTCTTGATTGCCTGGACATTCTGTTATTCTGCTTATGCCTTTGTTGCTGTCATGTTTCTCTCAAAAACTTAAATATCAACTCGTTTTCTCTAATATATTTCAATGAGTTTTATGATCTATTCTTCTTTCTTTGATTATTTCGGCGCTTTGTGACTTCCTTTTTAAACTTAGGAAATTAACAATCTTCTGGAACTGGAGGACATGTGTAAGGAAATGGGAGAAACAGAGCTGAAGCTGACTACACATCAACCGGTAGATTATTTGTTTTTCTTTTTCCATTTCACATATTTTATATGTGCATTTGTGCTGTGTGATTTGCATATATGTTATTTCAATAAAACTTTCTTTTTTTCTCCGATTGTCCAGCCTTTGCTGATTCAGTGCCGCCTCTTTCACATGGGTTCTGCAATTAAGGGCACTCTTTTGGTTAACAAAAAGGTATAGCATCTGAATTTTGTACTTTTAGGTAATTCAATATTTTTGCTCACAATGATTAACTGGGAGTTGGAGTTTTGTAAGGCAAAATGGATAAGATAGGGAATGTATTTATGTTTTTTTAAAGAAATTCTGGTGGACATGGAGGGCATTTAGTATGATCCAACATTCAACACCATAGTCCATGCGGTCTTATTGGTGTCCTCCCTTACAATCTTTCTCTAAGTTTGATAGTTTCCTTGATGTCACAAGCCATACCAACAACATTCATCCATTTTAAGAGTTAATATGTTTTATATTCTTATTTGATATAGTGCTTGTGATTTGATACTATATTTTTGAATCTGACAGCTTCCTCCTAGGACAATACATGTTCGGCCTTCAATGATTAAAGTTGAGACAGACCTCAGTCTGAATATGCAAAGCATAAATTCATTGGAGATAGTGAACACAAGGTATTTAAGTTTTACATCAATTTGTTAATAGATATTTTTTCTCTTGTTGCTAATATGTTATTTTGACTTATTGGGATATGATGAGAACCTTGGAATGTTGCTCTTTAATGAGAACTGACTATCTCAAGCTTCAAAGAAGGAAACCATGAATATTGGCAAAGATTGTTGGTGCATGCTTTATATATCAAGCTTCAAAAGAGGTCTTATGTCAAAATGACCAAAGAACAACTCATTACTATCGTAAATGGTGATAGTGTACCCATATGCGGATTCGGGAATATAATTTTAGAATAATCTACTGTATTAAAGGATGTTTTATATGTTCTACAACTAACTAATAGGCTTATCTAAATACAAAAGCTTACAAAAGATTTGAATTATTCAGAAACTTTTTACTCTTCTTATCAGTCTTCTAACAATATATGTTAATAATGATATTATTCCTTGACAACTTGCCTAATGCTAGAAGATAGTTGGAGCTTCATCTAATCTTTTTTATTCGTGAGTAGGAAAATATTTGTTTGTAGTTTGTTTGAAAGCTAGCTGATCTGAAGTCTACACATTTCAGCATCAAGCCAAATAGAACTTATTTATCCAAAAATCTTATTGCCCTTTTGAGCTATGGAGGAGTGCCAAATGAATTCTTCAAAAGTTTACTTGAGAGTAATTTGGAAGAAGCGAATCATGTTTTCTCCAATAAGCGTGTTGCACTCAGAGGTTGCCTGCCAACACTTTGTTTGGTCATTTTTTTTATCAAAAGCTGTTCTTTATTTGGATACAGATCTATTTGTACTGCTGCCCAAAATATAAATGTTCTTTCATTTTTTTGGTTAACTCGCAGCATCCGTCAATCATGGCAATATGGATGAATACAACGCAGCAGGAATGATTTTATGTGGAATTCCTCAGGATGAGCCATTTTTGCAGTATCGTCTGTCTATACTTGCAAGGGAGGAAAAAAAGAAGCTTAGAGGAGGGAAACTTTATATTCCTGATTGTTTCTATTTAATGGGGACTGTAGATCCCACTGGATGCCTAGAAAAGGGTCAAGTTTGTATAATACAGTAAGCACAATTCTTTTTAATTTTCCCAATCTATTGATCTTTTATCAAACCAAAATAAATCTTAAAAGTTAAATGTGTTTTATCTTCAAAGACTATTGTGAAAGCAGAATTTTGGTGATGCATATCTTCTACTTAAGTTATTAAAACTGTATAAATGGGGTGCATTGTAAATGATTCTTTTTGTTTTGTGAAATGTGTACTTGTGTATTTGTTATATCTAGCTTCTGTTGTGTTATTATGTTATTGTGAAAAGTAGAAGTCTATCTTCAACTTATGAAATAGGGTAGGTGATATTACTCAACTTAGTGGTATGCAATATTGATAGGCAAAGATAAAACAAAATGATGATCATAGTCAACTGTGCACTGGTAGATTTTTATTATAGGAAAAGATGTTTGCAATTTAAGATAGTTATATGTGCTGACTGTTTCATTCCTCATTTGTAGTCAGAATGGCCAAATTACTGGGGATGTCTTGGTCTACAGAAATCCAGGCTTACATTTTGGAGACATTCACATAATGTGTGCCACACGCGTGGAGGAGTTAGAATCTTATGTTGGACATAACAAGTATGCAATTTTTTTCCCCCGTGTTGGAAGTCGCTCTGTGGCAGATGAGATTGCTGGAGGTGATTTTGATGGCGATTTGTACTGGGTTTCCAAACATCCTCAGGTTCCAATATCAATTTCAGTTTAGAAGCCTTCATTTTCTTACTACATCGAATAGTGTTGAAAGAGCTGTATTCCTTTTCGTGTTGTTCTGTTTCTTACTAAATTTTAATTGTCACTATATTTATGCATGGATCGTTGCATTGATTTTTAGAAGCCGAAAATCATGAACTTAAGAGGATGGTCTGATGAATCAGAATATAGATTTAGACTGAGTTTAATTCATTGCAAAGCGGCTTAAAAGCTGTTGAATTGAAGGTTAATTAGATATAGTAAGATATTGAGATATGATGTCCTGGTAACCCCTGAAGTCATACTACAGATTTGGTTGTATCCCGTACCCTTACACGTATTTCTAGAAAAGTGAAGTACTTTTTTATCAGGTTAAGAGTTGATAGTATGATAGGTAACAAAATTATAACCAATACTGAATATTCACTGTATTATAAATGAATTCAGATCTGTACCAAATTGATAGGAGACTGATCATAAGAAAACTGTAGATGAATATTTATATTTGGGCTCTATCATAGTTATTTAAAATTTCCTTTATATTGACCAGTTATTTTTTTGAAATGTTTCAGCTTTTACAATATTTCAGAAAGAGTGACCCGTGGATAGAAAATTCTGCCCCTGTCCATTCTGTCCAATTGGATTCTGGTGCCAAAAAGCCTAGTGCATTTTCAGCCACGGAACTTGAAGATGAACTTTTTAGACTATTCCTCAAAGCTCGGTTCCAACCAAGGTGTGCATGACTGTTCACATAGTAATTAAGTATTAATATCTTTCTTTCCTAAGTAAAAAAGGTTTTGCAGACATTATTACTATTAGACCTGTATGTGTCATAATTACCCTAAAAAGCTTTTAATGCATTCTACATGAGAACTTGTTCTCTTTCCAGTAATGCGACGGGGGTGGCAGCTGACAGTTGGATGGCACTCATGGATCGTCTTTTGACATTAAAAAATGACTGCACTCAAGAGAATGAGAAGAAACATGTGAAAGAAAATATACTTAAGTTGATCGATATATACTACGAGGCATTAGATGCTCCTAAGAAAGGTGGAAGAAAGGTTAGTTTTGTATTATTGTTTGGTTCTACAAACTCTGCGTCTTTAGTTGGGACATACCACACTAACATATTCTTGTTATGATAATTAGTTGGGCTAATGTTCCCATATTGCCAGACATTATTATTTTTAGTAATGAAATTTATGGGTAGATAAACATTTAACTACTTCTATGCTTGAATATACATGGGATAACGAGGGTCTTGTCACTTGTGCCCTAGGAGGCAGGAGGAAAAAGAATGTCTGGTGTGGACATGTGTGAGGTTTAACAATATGGTATGCAGTACATCTTCTTAAGAACTGGTTTGTTGAACTCACAGAAAGAAAGAGAGGAAAACTAGAGAAGAACAAGCAAATAAACATATAGTGGAAAGAAATAGATGAAATATATATTTGAGATATCTTACAAATGTGATTACAGTCTCTATTTATAGACTGTTTTACAACCTAATTAAGGAAAGAAATAATAGGTAATGAAAGCAAGAAATAATGGATGTTTAAAGCTGTACAAATCA
>Ga0123342_1000618_pt1 | contig 56975 bp, 33 predicted proteins | sample Turbeawhitnodule_FD_89960 | JGI IMG/M metagenome (GOLD analysis project Ga0123342, IMG submission 89960) | Root nodule microbial communities of legume samples collected from Mexico - Turtle bean Mexico white nodule | ecosystem: Host-associated > Plants > Roots > Nodule | place: Mexico: Nepantla... | reverse complement strand
TTGCTTAGAGATTGAGATTGATCAAAGAGTGTGAGATAGGATTTCTGCTTGTATTGATTTCAGATTTACTTCTGTAACAAGTGTTATCCTTGTATCTGTTGAACAAGTTTCTTCTGTGTGTTTACTGAGAAGTGTTATGTGTTCTTGAGGGGATCAAAATCAGCATTCTTAGTGTTGGTGTGTTGGCCAAGAGAAATGTGTGTCTTTAGGGGATCAAGGTCACTTTCTTGATTGTGTTGTAAGTGATCTAGGTTTGATTGCTTAGTGGAATTCCTCAGTGGATTCTGAGAAGACTGGATGTAGCTCTGGGTTTAGAGTGAACCAGTATAAACATTTGTATGCATTCTCTCTCCCTTAACTCTTTAAATTCAGTTTTGATATTTTGTAAACTAGTATAAACAACCGATTGTTTTGCTGGTGTTGTGCTTTCAGCTTTGTGTTTTGAAAAACTGATTTCTTTATCAAGATATTCTTGAAGAAATTTCATTCAAGGCTTAAAAGTTTTTGAAATCCCTCTTTAAACCATTCACCCCCCTCTAGTTTAAAGCCATACATTTTAACAATTGTGACTGAAAATTGAACTCCACTAAGAACTCTATACTAATATGGATCTAGATGAGGCAAAGTGTGCAACAAATTGAAGGAAGATGATCTTGTAGAATAAGTTACACAGAAAAACTAGCAAAGTTTCAGGTAGAACCTCATACGCAGTTTGCATTTTTGGAATGTAGAATGTAAGTTTTATCATTGATGGATGTATTTGTTGAGGCACTTCAGATAAAAATCACATAGAACAAACTCCTCAATGAAGAATAATCCAACAAAGAAAATAAAGATGGTTGTTAACCAAGAATGCACAAACCAATTGTGTTTTTCTATTTGTCCTCTAGAAGTGAATCTTCACACTTACTTAACCACTTGGTTAAGTTCGTGTCCAATGGGAATCTTCTTTGGGTTTCTCACCATATTATGTTTAAAAAAACTCAAACAAAATGCAACCCATAAAATGTGCAAGTTTAAAATCAACTCAAATTATGTGGTATTCAAAGCATGGTTATCTTGTGCTTTATTGCTTTTGAGTTGATTTATGCTTTAAAATTCCATCACATTTTAATTATGTCTTTATCTTCCAAAAATTTCAATTCTGCTTTACAATTCAGTACCTTTCAATTCAGTCTTTAAATTCCTTGTCATTTACATTTCCACTTTTATTCATTAAGCAATTTAAATTATGCTTTTGAATTATTTTTGTCAATTTTTTTTACCTTAACTATTTTGCTTGAGTCTTATGTTCTTATTGTTATAGGAGTCTTTAAATCCATTATGCTTATTTTTCTTTTAATTGTGAAGAACTCAAAGTAATTAGAATTTGTTTAAGTGGTAGTTGATTTAGTTCCAAACAAAGAATTCAAGTGATCATATGAATTGAATCTCAATTTATTTGTGAAAAATGAAAGAATTAAAAATATGCATGCCAAGATTATGGAAAATTTGAATCCATAAAAAAAAATAAAGACAAAAACAAGTTTAGTGCAATTCACTTTTCAAGTTCAAAATTGCTAAAAAGAGGATTGTTTTTGCGTGGCAAATTGTTTTCATATTTGTGGAATTTTATCCTTCTCGCTTTCACAATTATATGAAAATTAAAACTTCATAGTTATAAGTTTAAGTAAGTTTCTTTGAGTCTTCAAAAGTGTTTTTCTTATTTGTCTTGTTTAAGTTTTGTCACCATTTTAATTCCATTTACGTTTAGCTTTCTTTTTTCAACTTTTCTTGCTTGTCTTTAAATTCTCTTAAAGTTTAGTTGGGGATTCTTTGTATGAGCAAGTTATAAGAGCTTTGACCTCTTTCACTTAAATTGTTTCTACCAAATATAGATCCTTTGGCATTTTTGAAAACCTTTTTGGAGTGAATCTAACCTTTTTTTCCATCCTTTACTAAACAGTCGAGTGATACACGTGAGTGAGTGCATAATTTGTTGTCTAAACTAACTGTTTGTTTTTTTGTGCACAATTATGCATCACTTATCTTTAGGGGAATCTTTTAAACCACCCTCTCCCCAAAAGTTACACCTTTTGGTGGAACTTGAGGAGACCAAGAAAAGTTTGGCTCAAAAGAAGCAGACATGGGGCAACTAGTAGAGAGGATGCAAAGACTAGAAAATACCCAAGAAAAATAAGTCAGAGAAAGGAGGTGGGAGCCTAGAAGAACTAATAGACATTACATGCACTATGGAAGCCAAGAAGAAGAAGAAGATTGGAGAGTGCAAAATTTCGAAGCTAGGCGCCATCATCACCAACATTAACAACCAAAGAAGACTCTACCTTTTGTAAAACTACCTAGTTTTAATGGGGATAGTGACCCAAATGTATATCTAGGATGAAAAGCTAAGGTAGAACAATTTTTTAATGTGTATGAGGTCAAAAAGGATCAAAAGGTTAAGTTAACTTCCCTAGAATTTGAGGATTGTGCCATGCAATGGTGGGATCAAACTGTAATGGGCACTGGACTAAATGATGGCATTGAGCTCTTCTCTTTTGTGATTTTTGGGTGGTGGCGGAAGCTTGGACGGATTGGTGGTGGATCAAGGCCCTCCTAGGAGGTGTGGTGGCCTTGTAGGTGTAGGAAGAGTATGGATGTGAGGGAGGTTCGACCAGCCCTCTTTGGTGGGTGAATGGGTTGAAGATCAATAACCTAAATCTAGAGAGATTGTAGGCAAAGGGAGTATGTATGGCTCAAGTTTGGCAGTATAACAATACTCAAATTAATCTTACAAAATGAGAGCCAAGCACCTCCTTATATAGGATTGGAGGGCTGGAATTTGAAGAGCCAAATACAAATGAAATGCTAGCCAAATTACATGTAAGTGTGAGCACATGGAAGCATATGGAGCACATGGCACATGGGAGCACATGGCCACCTAGCCTTCACATGGTCGGCCTAGATTAGTGTGGTAGGTTCTAGAAACCGTAACTAATATAGGTAATCCAAACTTAATCCTAATTTGCAAAAATTAAACAAGGTTCACAATGCTATGCTACTTGCACCACAAACACAACTATGCTAACGCTTGATGGGCCTTCTTGGAACATCAACTCTCTTGGTCATGGACCTTGTTGGTCCTAGACGCTCTTGTGGGTGCCCTTCAAGCAAGGTTGGTCTTAGACGCTCTTTTGGTTGCTTTTCATGCAAGGTTGGTCTTAGACGCTCTTTTGGTTTCTTTTCATGCAAGGTTGGTCCTAGATGCTCTTGTGGTTGCCCTTCATGCAAGGTTGGTCCTAGACGCTCTTTTGGTTGCTAGGGCCTCTTCCATCACTAAATAAGAGACCAGTTGTGGTCTCTTGGAACGATTTAAAGTTATGCATGCGTGTGTGGTTTGTTCCTCCTCATTATAGGAAGGAACTCTTGTTGTAGTTCCAACGACTTAATCTAGGATCTAAGAGTGTAGATGAGTATTTCAAAGATTTAGAAGTAACTTTGACTAAAATTAATATGCATGAAAGTGAAGAGTCAAACATTGCTAGATTTGTGAGTGGATTCCGACGAATAATACAAGATGTTGTAGAATTATATGAGTATACTTCTTTGAAAAAATTGGTTCACCTAACCATCAAGGTTGAATCACAAGTTTTGAAGAGAATTAATTCAATTATTCTTTCTTTTATTTTTACTTTAATTATCTTTTCAATATGAGCTCCCAATTGTCTAGACCAACCTCCTGACACATCATTCGGCTTACCATTTATCTTGGACTGAGCTAGGTACCTCCCCAAATTGACATGACCAGCCAAGTTAACATGCTTAAGTGCTTGGGTCGGAGCCCTGAGCACATTCGACTAGTTCACAGCTCCCCAGCCTCGAGTCGAGCTTCACGAGGCAAAGAGGCTTACCTCCATCAACGACTGACATGATGTTTCTCTCAGAGAGTAGCTGGGAAGCGGTTTCCGAAGCGTCTTTTGAAATGACGTCTCACCATACTAAATATGGTGCATACACGTGGCATCTCATCAACGGTGCAGAGACCTTACTATTTCGACTTCAAAATTAACACTTTTGCCTCTTCGAACTCACTACTCTCACTTTCAGTGCAAAACAAAATTCTTTTCCCCATCGCTGCACCACCTTGCACCGTCGTGCCTCACCAGAAAACAAGTATGTTTCCTCCATACAAAATTCTATTTAAATGATGGTGATTATCATTTGGTATTGATTTCACATAATACTTCGATTTAGCTTATTTTGTATATGTTTTTCCTGAACTATTATTTGTATTCCATTTTTGTTTATGTCTTAGTTTCTTTCAAAGATGGATTTTAGCTATGCTTATCCTTAGGCCAAAAAGGAACTTCCTAAAAAAACTTTTATTTACACTTCCTATTTGAGAATTACAGAGTTAAGGGAATCAGGGGCGTTAAGTAAGAAAGATGAAAACTTAGTAAAAGTTGTAGCCTGTAGGGAGGGTGAGTCTATATGTAGTGATGATTCATCGGACCCTGACGGGCTGTTCTTCTTTTTCTATGCCACCTTTTTCTCTAAAGTTTTGTTGCTTCTTCCCTTGTAGATCTTTTGAAAAAGAATTGTTAACCGAGCTAAATGTAGCTTCCCACCCAGCTACATCTAAATAGTTGGGCGTTCATCCGATGTTTTATTATTTGTGTTCCTAGCTCGGCATTTCACCAACTGTGGAAGTTTTCTTTTACTTTTTCGAACCCAAACACTCTGATCGTTAATTATGGGCTTCCTTAAACGATGTCCCTGGAGGGGTTTGCTTACCCTTTTTCAATCTTCATACAAAAACTTCAAAGGCTGATTTATCAAGGTTCGTGCCTCGACTGGAGATCCATCTTTATTAGATGTTTCCCTTTGTATTGGTCGCCCAACCCCCGATTCTAGAGTGCTCGATGTCTAGAAGACATGTCTCCAAGGGAACGAGGTATTTGTGAATTCTTGGAAAACCTCAAGGTCGTTTTCGACACGCCAACACTTTTGACCAAGGAATAACTTTTAGGTTCTCTCAAGGCCTACATCAGTATACCCCTTTTTTAGCCTTACCCTAGAAAGGAAATTTCAATTCATGAATTCTGAAACTTTGTTTGTCTTTGCAGATAACATGCTTTCTAACATAAGCAAAGTCGAGCTGACCGAGCGAGCCAAGAAGATATGGGCAGCTGCAAATAAGGACTCTTCGTTGCAGAAGAAGAAAGTCTCAGCTGGGGTCGTTCGTGTCCAATCTAAATAAGACGAGCACACAACCTCGGGTCTTATTTTTAAGAGGAAAAGATTGAAGGCGGCTCCCCCCTCAAAACACTCGCATTTAGATGATCAGGCTCCTGATCAGAATGTCTTAACCATCCAAGAGTGCAAAGTTGTAGGAAGTTCAAAAGGAAAGAGCTTCTGGGATCCCAACTTTAACATCCTAGCGCATGGCGAGTCATGCTTCTTACTAGACGAGGATAAGGCTTGTCTGATGGCCTATGGAAAAGATCATCTCCGCCAAGACTCTAATATGCTTTTCGGCCAGGCGTTTTCCTTTGCGTGTTTAGCTAATGTCAAAGCAAAGGATCGGAAAAAGGCTGAAGACAGGAGAGCCCAACAGAATGTTGAACTCCATCAGGATGTTGAGCGCCTCCATGCTAAAGTAAACCGTTTAGGCTTGGAGTTGGCCAACAAGACCCAAGAGGGGTTTGTCTTTGCCAAAGAGAATAGTAGACTTTCCAATGAGATTGAAGATTTGTAAAAGAGGAAAAGAAGAGGGGATGACGCGAGGAGAGGGAGTTCTCCAAGGTGGTTGATTCCCTGAAAGATGATGCAACCCAATCATTCATCGTTGGGTTTGAAACCGCCTTAGAGCAGGCAACCATCATCCACCACGCAATGGACTGCTTGGAGTTTAACCCATGCAAGAGCATAGTTGACGAGAAACTAGTGGAGGACTCCTAGTTCTAAATTTTAACCATGTTTTATACGTACATTTTAATATTGGAACTTATTTGTCATTTTGATTATCCCTCTAAAATGTGTATTTAACGTTTGAACTCAGATCATCCTAAAAGTGTTTATCATTTTTTATAACTTAAGGTCATGGTGTGCCTTATTAGGGCGTTAATAGACTTGCCTATAACATATAAATACATGCAAAATTACTTTGCCAAACAAATTGACTTCGTATACCAAACACAACATAACTAACATATTACAGCTTTGCTAACCTGATTGAGATGAAACATATAAAGCGAGAATAGTTCTTAACAAAAGTAGCTAAATCTTTAACGAATGACACCCTTCTAGGTCAGTCGAACCACTTGCTGCTTCAACTTTACCTACATTATTGGTTATCTTGACATCATGGCACACATCTTGTCGAGCAATCTCACTTTATTGTGTACATTACAAGATAGTCTGGACTCATGCTCGGGCCAGCGATGAGCGTTGAAGTTGCCCACCCCCAAGTTAGGTCGTCTTATGGTGTGCCTACTCGGGTAACTATGTATGTTCCGAGTTAAGTCGTCTCACCATGCACCTACTCGGATAACTATGTTTGTTCCGAGTTAATTCGTCTCACAGGGCGCCTACTCGAGTAACTATGTCTGTTTCGAGTTAGATCGTCTTACCATGCCTACTCGGATAACTATGTATGTTCCGAGTTAATTCACCTCACAGGACGCCTACTCGGGTAACTATGTTTATTTCGAGTTAGGTCATCTTACCATGCCTACTCGGATAACTATGTCTATTCCGAGTTAACTCGTCTCACAGGGCGCCTACTCGAGTAACTATGTATATTTCGAGTTAGGTCGTTTTACCATGAGCTTACTCGAATAACTATTTTTGTTCCGAGTTAATTCATCTCACTGGGCGCCTACTCAGGTAAATATGTTTGTTTCGAGTTAGGTCGTCTTACCATGAGCCTGCTCGGATAACTATGTTTGTTCCAAGTTAATTCATCTCATAGGGTGCCTACTTGGGTAACTATGTTTGTTCCGAATTAGGTCGTCTTACCATGTGCCTACTCGAATAACTATTTATGTTCCGAGTTAATTCGTCTCAAACGGCGCCTACTCGGGTAACTATGTTAGTTAGGTCGTTTTACCATGTGCCTACCCAGGTAACTATCTACTCGTGGACTTCCAAAAAAAAAAATTTCTATGGGTGACCTCATTAAGAAAACCCCTTTAGAGGAAAAAAAGTGTTGCCAAAGGAAACAAGGAAACATTAAAATATCTGAAAACAAATTATAAATAAATTTCTTAACTGAAATAGAACCTAAGGCTTGCTGCATTCAACGTTCGTGGGATGATTCCACCGTCTAGAATTTCCAGTCGATAAGCTCTGTCGCCCAAAAATTCTATGATCCTGTATAGTATAAGGGTTTGGTGTTGTACTACCATTTACTGTCGAGCTATAGTAGGACATAATCATTTGTCATTCTCAACACATGAGTTATGGAAAACTTGTCAAATGTTTGATCTTTGTTGTATGTATCTCCTTTTTTTATTTATTTTGCCATAGAGTTAAAATAGAAATATATGTTATGAATAATAATGTTTACTGGAACAATGATTGTATATCGTGAATTAGTACACCAGGTAAGTTCCCAGGAAAGAGAGGTGGGTCACCAATGGACGCACTTAAATACCAAGTTTTTCCTTGCCAAAACTTTCCTAGACATGTACTGTTACACTACGCTCTATATCCAGTACAAGAATAATTTCTCTCATGTGAGAGATCATGATAATGATGATGATGAAGCGACATCTCGGTTTTTACTGGAACAACGATTGTAAATCGTGAACTAGTACACCAGGTAAGTTCCCAGGAAAGAGAGGTGGGTCACTAATGGACGCACTTAAATACCAAGTTTTTCCTTTTCAAAACTTTCCTAGACAAGTATTGTTACACTACGCTCTATATCCAGTAACAAGAATAATTTCTCTCATGTGAGAGATCTTGATAATGATGATGATAATAATATCACAACAGATTTAAATGATAATAAACATTTGTGTTATCTTCAGAATAACAAGATAACAAATTTAAATATATTTGTGATTTTTTGAAATAATATGATAACAAATTTAAAATATCACAACATATTTAAATGATAATAATCATTTATGTTATCTTCAAAATAGTATGATAGCATATTTAAATATGTATGTTATTTTCATAATAATATGATAACAGATTTTAATAATAACAATTATTTCTTATCTTCATAATAATGTCACAACATATTTAAATGATAATTAATCATTTATGTTATTCTCGGAATAACATGATAACAAATTTACATATATCTATTATTTTCATAATAATATGATAATAAATTTAAATAATAACAATTATATTTGTTATCTTCAAAATAATGTCACAACAGATTTAAATGATAATTAATCATTTATGTTATCTTCAAAATAACATGATAAGAGATTTACATATACTTGTGATTTTCATAATAATATGATAACAATTTAAACAATAACAATTATATTTTTTATCTTCAGAATAATATCACAACAGATTTAAAAGATAATAATCATTTATGTTATCTTCAGAATAACATGATAACATATTTAAATATATCTATAATTTTCATAATAATGTGATAACAGATTTAAATAATAACAATTATATATATATATCATAATAATATCACAACAAACTCAAAAGAAAATAATAATTTATGTTATATTAATAATAACATGATAATTGTTATCTTCAGAATAACATGATAACAAATTTAAATATATTTATGATTTTCCTAATAATATGATAACAAATTTATATAATAACAATGATACTTTTTATCTTCAGAATAATATCACAACAAACTTAAAAGATAATAATCATTTATGTTATCTTCATAATAACATGATAACAGATTTAAATATATCTATAATTTTCATAATAATGTGATAACAAATTTAAATAATAACAATTATATTTTTTATCTTAATAATAATATCACAACAGGCTTAAAAGATAATAATCTTTTATGTTATCTTTAGAATAATATGATGACAGATTTAAATACATCTGTGATTTTCAGAATAATTTAATAACAAATTGAAAATATCTTAGCAGATTTAAATTATAATAATCATTTATGTTATCTTCAGAATAATATGATGACAAATTTAAATACATCAGTGATTGTTATAATAATTTGATAACAAATTTAAAACATCACAACAAATTTAAATGGTAATGGTCATTTATGTTATCTTCATAATAATATGATGACAAATTTATAAACATCTATGATTTTCAGAATAATTTGATAAAAGATTTAAAACATCACCACATATTTAAATGGTAATGATCATTTATGTCACGGGTTGTTAGCGGGATCAGTTTTACCTGCCCCACGGTGGACATCAAATGTTCTCACCGGCTAACCTAGATCGAATCTTGGTGGTGGACTCCAGGCTTGACTTTTCTTTTTTGTTGTTACTGCTTTAAGATGCTAATAATTTACAGTGAGGGGAGCTCCACCTGTTGATCACACTCTGACGATCAAGTCAGTGAAAGCATATAACTATCAGTATTTGAATATAAAGTATATGTATGAGTGTAGTATCGCGAGATTGAACTTACCTTTGCTCAAGGTCTCAAGCGCTTTTTATAGTATTCGTAGACCTCCTTCAGGAGTTTAACAAACATAAAGATATTCTGTTAATATATACCTTTTGTTTATTTTCATTGAGATTTACGATAATATTTGTGCTTAACTAATTCAGTTATTCTTTCTGTTATAATTTGTGCTTAAATAATTCAGTTATTCTTTCTGTTATTTTTACTTTAATTATCTTTTCAATATGAGCTCTCAACTGTCTAGGTCGACCTCCTGATGCATCATTGGGCTTACCATTTATCTTGGATCGAGCTAGGTACCTTCCCAAATTGACCTAACCAACCAAGTTAACATACTTAAGTGCTCGGATCGGAGCCCCGAGCACGTCCGACCAGTACAAAAACAATTAACGTAAAGCCAATCACAAATTTCATAAATTCATAACTATATAGAAAATGAAAAAAAAAAGTCAAAAACAGTAGTCTACCAATTTCTCTGTTCCCTCAAAATAAAGTTGTCCACATCTAGCAACCGTTAAATGACAATAAATAAAATAAATTTTTAAAACTAAAAAATTGTTTTGTTAACTGCTGAAATTACAAAATGGCAACATAACCAAAATAAATTAATAAAATAAAATATTAATAAGGATAAAATATGAATCAAATCGTTTTTTTATTCACAAACAAAACTACTAACCATTCCCTACACTCTCTAGTGGAGGTAGAAGCATATGCAACTTCTTTTCAAGAATGCAACATGCACCGAATCCATATTACACACCGCTCTTAAGAATATTCCTTCGCATTGGAACCTTGCGCTTGGGGTAAGCACGACAGTGATAGGAACGTGCACAGGAAATAGTGCCTTAGGGTTCAGTGTCTTCCTCTTTCTACGTTCTTCTAATTGAAGGTTCTCCATGTATGAAGATTGTAAATAAGTAATAATAAATGAAGAAAAAAAAATGGCGAGAAGATGAACTCGTGGGAAGAAGACGAACTTTTGTTGCTGCTTCTGAAGTTTTTCCTTCTCTTCTTCCTCTATTTTGCTCTGAAATTTAACCATCTACAATTAACAAATAAAGAACAAACAAAACATCAGTATAGCATATAAAAAAGTAAGTTAAGAAGTTAAGAAAACGATGATATTAGACAAAGGTCAAATTAGAGTTTCACAAAGATTAATCAAAACATAGAAAGAGAAAGAGAAGTGAGAATAAAAGTATGTTTTTACATGAAAGAGAAAAGGAAAGAAAAGAAATTGGGAAGTAAGTACAAAAAAGAAAGTGAGGAGTATGGTCAATCATGACTTTTAAGAGAGATGAAGATATGGAGAAAAAAATTGTTTCACATCGTACAAAACTTTTAATAAACTATTTCACATTCAAAATTTAAATTTGGTAAATGCTTTCTACAAAATGATATAATATTTGTTTTAAAAATAGAAAACCAGTTTCCAATTAATTATAAGAATAATTAGTTATTTATTAAATACTTAAAAAAAATAATGAAATGACTGAAATGTCTAAGATAAAATAATAAAATAAATAATAATATAAGAATAAAATTGATAAATATCAAAAGAAAAATCTCATTTATATATAGATATAAATAATATAATAGAACATATAACTAATTACACAACAAGAAAAATTCACTTTAGCTTCCAACAAAAAGTGAGGGCTATTAAAAAGAAACCACTAGCAAGGGTGAAGTCTACTCAAGTTGGACACAAAAATAAATATCAAACATTGTGTCTACAATGGAGACCTTTAACTCACACTAAAAATTATTAAAATAATAATAATAAGTTAGCATCTAGAATGGGGACAGAAAGTAGATATAATGAAAAAAAAAAGGTAACAAAATAATATTGAGTCTAGAATGTGGATACAAAGTGGATGCAAGTTAAAAATTATTAAAATAATAATAATATGTTAACGTATAGAATGTGGACACAGAGTAGATGCAATAAAAAAAATAAGTTGCAAAATGATACTGCGTCGAAAATGGGGACACAAAATGGATGTAAGTTAATATTTTATTAAATTTAGTGTAGGTATATGCGACACTAATATTTGTTTCCCAGGTACTGTCCCCAATGGAGACGATTTACTCACATTTGTTCGACTTTAAGTTTAATTATTGTTGGAGATCCCACATCGACTAGATATTAGGACATTTCATAGTATATAAGTGGGTGTAAACCTTACCTTATAAGCTGGTTTTATGAAGTTGAGTTAGACTTAAAGTTCACTTCTTAATATGAGTTGGTAGTCTCGGCATGAGGGGGAGGTGTTGTTGGAGATCTCACATTGACCATAGATTAGGACCATTTCATAGATATAAGTGGGTGAAAAGACTTAAAGTCCACTTCTTAATAATTATTTAATTTTATAGCTATTTTAGTGTCCCCTAAACCTACGCTATAGTTAAATAATATGTTTTTCTTTATGTAGGCTAAGCCAACACTATCTTGTAAATTTGTGTCCCATTAGAGGTTGTCTCTAATGCATTAACCACCAAAACATTAACTTCTATTTTTATTGGGACGCTAAGCCCATACTAGTCCCATGTAAAGTCTCTTTTTTACTCTGTGTCACTCTTTTGAGGACTATACCATCATTATTTCTTGTAGTGTTAAGCGAGTACATGTTACAGGTTATACCATTATAAAAATAACAAAAATGCAATTACTTAATATTATAAATCAATAAGTATATTAAACATTAAATTAAATTTTAACAATAAAACAGAAAACAAATCAAATAGGAAATATTATTTTTATTAACTTTCACTTTTTCTAACATATTAAAACGGTTTGATCCAACCTTAAATAATAAATTTCCCTAGCTAAAATAAAATAAAATGTAAGTAAACTGTAATTTTGATATTTTTGTGACTGCATGTGCAAAACCGTATTTTTTTCTTACTATACCTCTCTCTTTGTACACAAAAGTAATATTCAAAATCGAAGCAAGTGAAAGGCACAGTTGTTATTCCCTTTTCCCTTCTCCGCTTATAGTTTCTGCCGAAAATGGGAGGCGAAGATAATGTAAAGCATCTTGAAGACTGCTCCGTTTCCAAGTCAGTGTCCTTTCTTCTTTATCTGTGTTTTTTGTGACAGTTTTTTCCTTTTAATGTTTACTTGAATTCATAACTTGATTAACCCATCTCACCCAATTGATGATTCTTACAAATCGTATTGGTTAATACTCGATGCCATCTTTTTGAAGACCCCATTAATAGTGAAATCAAATTTGATTTTAGAACTAGATAGAAACTAGGAAAAGTTATGATCTTTGGGAATTAGGGATCCTAATTTGCACCCACCTTTGTTATGGGACAAATTTGTTTCCTTGAAGTGCTGAAGAAGGTAGTTTTGGACATGACATTGGAAAAGTACTTTCTTTTGTCACTTAGTTATTAAAAGGGACACTAATGATGATTTATGGTTTGATTATAAGGCAGAGTAAGCGTTTGCTTGGCATGGTTGCTCTACAAATGCTCATTTATTTTGTTAATTGCAGATATTGTTTGTTTGCTAAGTGTTTTTATCTTAACGAGTTGTCATTGTGCTTGGTGTTACTTGCAATGCAGTAACCAATGAATGTTTGACAATTCATGATGATATTGGTACTCAGGAACACCAGGAAACAAGAATATCGAGTAGACTATATGCTTCCATAAATTATGCAGTAAATAATCCAGTTGATCATTCAAAGTTCCACGAGTCACCGTGTTAATCCTCCAAAAAAAAGTCTTCAAAATTATTCTGACAATGTACAGAAAGGACACCAAGTTATCCTTTTTGGTTCGCCATTTTAGTTCTTAGGGCATATTTAATTATGTTTTAAATCTTTGAAGGAACATTTGAAATAAAAATCTCTGGAAAACTAAGTGGTGGTGACATGTGAAACCTCAGGATGCAGTTGAAGATTTACTCTAAATTTTGCTGTATTGTCTTGTCATCCAGATGGGGTTTGTTTGTGTCATCAAATCTTTGTACGCTTAAGTTAGTTGTCAGTCACTGAACAAAATTGTATCTTAGCTGATGAATTTAGTATTAACTGAAATCATGACACATTGCAATGAACTTAGTCCGTCACTTCTTAACCTCTTGCCCTCGTTTATAATTATTTGGTTTTCTAATAGGTTCTGACTTGTGAATTTGGGTAAGGTTGGTATCCTTATAATGGTTTATATTTTGCTTCTCTGGAAATCTTTCGTTTCCTTGAAGTTTAAGTTTGTTCAGTTCACAGTGACGTTTTTGTATTTTCAAAGGTGAATTTTGTTAAACTCTTGCTGAACATGGAAAGTTTGCAGTGCATTGGGCACTTGGGTGTTCTCAGTTGCAGGAGCATTGCTGGCTATTCCAGTTGGGATAAAGCGCAAATCTCTGGCACCCCTTGTATTTTTTGGCACCACGGGTACTATGTTGGATATTATCATGGGAATCACTGCTTGCGAAAGGGAACACGCTGAGCGCCAAATGAAGCTACTTGAAGCGCAAAATGCTGCTGCCGAGACTTCTTTGGGTGAAACAGAAATTGATTCATAAACTGCTATCTTGAAGTTTTCAGCATTGTCAAACTTGTTTGAGCATGATTATAACAAACTAAATGCACTTTTCTGGTAGCCACTAGTCAAACGTTCATCTAGTTGATGTATTTTGTTAGCCTTTTACAGTTTTTCCTCCAGCGGTGTTTTCAGAAGAAGGTGGATATGATGGATTTCTTTGTTAATTCATACAAATTTCAGGAATGTTTGATTACAATGTGTTTCCTATATAATGGTAATTAAAGAACACCCTTGTCAGATTCTTTTTGGGATAGCTATAGCACCCAATAAAGGATTATTTTGAGTGGCACACTGTACATCGAATAATTGGAGCAGTGTACTCCTTATTTTTTTTATCTAATAAGGTTTTACCTTGTTCATGGGCCATTGTCACAATTTTGTGCACGATAATGTAATATTGGATTGTTATATGCAAGATTTGGTAGACTAAAATACTTTTAATTTCCTTTGTGTATAGTTCTTGAAGATGCACTTCTATGAGTTCTACCCGATTGCCTATTCGATTGTGCATATCATGCTTTTTCCTGTAAAATGTTTTCACAGAATACGAGAAGCTATATTCGATTATCCTTTCTATTTATTTACTTTTCAAATTTAAAATTTTGCAAATTATATTTTAGTTCTTATGCGAAAATGATATTTGGTTCCAATCCTTAAAATGACAAAAAAACTTTATCAGTTTGTTGTAGGCAAATTATATTACTTATGCTTAATGTAAAGATTCTACCTATCTTCTAACTTTCACATTTTCGTTGAAGACAATTCATAGTATTCCTTACTTTCAGATTGATAATAGATTGAAATTTACTTAATTTAATTTTTTTTATTAGACTTTTTTTCCTAAGAAGTATAATTTTTTAATATGACTTTTTGTTTGGAAAAGTTGGGTGGTATGTTTTTTACATTGACTTCATTTTGTCTCCCCATATTTTTATGTTTGTTTTTCTCTTTTCTTTTATGCAGCTGTGGTATCAATTTTCTAATATAACTTTTTGTTTGGAAAGGTTTGGTTGTATGTTTTTTACTTGGACATCATTTGGTCTCCCATGTTTTTATGTTTGTTTTCTTCTACTCTTTTATGTAGTTTTCCTTGTGATGAATATGATGGTTGAACTTTGGAGTGTCTATGAAGTTCGGACACTCCTCTTAAATATAGAAAACGTATACGTAAAATGTCCAATTCAAAAAGTATTTTTATTAGATTTCTAATAATTCTAGTATGATCCTAACACAATTTAAAAAAAAATACATTAATTTTTTAAAAAATCAAACTTTATTGTATAAATTGTTATAAATAAAAAACAAATTTTTGTGAACCTGTAGTAAAAAAAACATCTTTCTGCTCCAAAAAATAATCTAAAACAATTTATATAATTCATAATTATATAATATATAGATTTGTGTTCCGATCTTTATTATCAATTTATATAATTTATAATTATATAATATATAGATTTGTGTCCTCATGTCCTACATTTTAAAAATTTTACTCTCCGTATTCTTATCCGTGTCGTATCGATGTCCGTATCGGTGTCTATGCTACCTAGGTGTCAACTTGCTTGGTATGCTTAATATGTAAATTTTTAAATAAATGAAAAAATTGGTATTAAAAACATAATATTTACAGCATAATATTTGAAACCGGGTGTGGGAGTGTTCAAGAATTTGCTGTTTGGAAGATGCGTAAGCAAATATGCAAAGTTCAGGATAGGTGAAATCATTAGGTTCCAAAACAAGGCATTGTTGCAGAAACCATTTCAAATTTTCCACTTTCGATATCTAAGCTGGGATCAACAATGATCTCAAATTTCAGAGGGCTGTTCTTTCCTTGTTTCAGCAACATTTTCAGAAGAATTAACCAGACACGGTAAAAGTTGAACTTATCAGGAAGATGCTTTTCCTCCGATTGCAAGCCCTTATCAACCTCTAACGTATTAGATCTCGGAAGTCCTTCCCCGGAGGGTCTTGGGTTAATAACAGGTCTTTCACTGGCATCGTTATCCTTGCATTCATTTCTTGGACCAAGATTTTGGTTATGGATTTCTTCTTTATAAGCTGAGTATACTCTCCCAGCCTTCATGTTCCCAAACAAGATTTCTGCAGTCCTGTTTTTAACGAGAACTGGCATGTAATCAGATTCGTCCCACAAGTATAGCTGCCAAAAATTGCATCAATAAGCAATGGTAAGCAAGTCTATAAGTTTATAAGAATAATCTAAAATGTCAATATTCATATGCATGACAAGACTTGGCTTCCCTCTTGCTATCTGATATCTTTAATTAGGAAACAAATAGTGGCACAAGACACATTCAAGTATACTTTGAAATTTATACACTTGAAAGATGCCTCAAATTTCATTGATTTGGCTATGGATAGTTTTGTTTCAAAAATAAAAAATATATGGAATTGTGAATTGTTCTTGGACAAGAAGCCATCTTTCTACATTCATATGAACTATGATTATGAAATGCAAAATAAATACAGCACATAAATTAATCCTCAAAATCTTATAAGATCTGGATGAGGAGAAACACATGAGCAAGAAGTGTGAACAAGCAATTACCATGAAGGGTCTATATATCGAGCATATTGAGTGACGACGGGTTGAACTTTTCCAACAGATCAGTGGAACAGCACTTCGCTCAAATCTGAAAGAAGGGAAGAATTATCATTCATCATAATGAAAGGCACAACAAGAAGGCTTAATTAATCATATAATCTAGTACTTTGAATCCAAGGGCGAACCACAGAGCTGGCAGCCAGTGCATATGAGATCATCCATCAACTTACTATCCTCAGTTCTGTAAACTCTCCTGCTAATGAAAACCTTCTCCTTCTTGGTATCACCAAGAGTCCTGGCGGTATGTAGTGGAACAATTTCACCAATAGATGCACAGACTATCGCCTTGCAGGATGTTGTTAGCTGAGACACTTCAATAAGTGAAAAACAGTCCCTAGGCCTTTCCTCTTCAAGCACCGTCCAGTTTCTTGGCAGATGCTCTATTTGCTGCGTCTATCACATTCAGAAGATTCATCAGTATATCTTAACTAACACCGTATGGATGAAGCGTATTGGTAGTTTATCTAAGTGAGAGAAGAAAACATGTCAATGACAATATTTTTGTTAAGGAAATTCAAATGTAAAATATGAAATGAACATGACATAATAATCTCAACTACCACCATCATTTATATATTTTGTTCAGAAGATAATTGAATTACAATGAAACCAGACCGGTATATAATACTAATGACATGTACAAACAGATGTTCCTTTTCTATGTAAAAATAAAATAAAAGGATTTGCGAGTAACTTGCCTCAGGACAACTGAGACAACTGGAGTCAAATGGATAGAATGGATAAATTTTAACTTTTTTTTACAAAAAATAGAGTATGCAAAAGCATCCCCTATAACATATGATCCTAATCAACTCGTAATATCAATAATCTGCAGCATTCCTAAATAGAATAAAAAAAAGAAATACAAAAGAGTAGGGGGCTATACCAAAACCTATTCAGGAAACAAACCTATAACGAGGTTGAAACACCTATTCCTAAAGAAATCATCTCCAACAAAACTCGGAATGTCATCCCACCACTGGTTACATTTTTCTTTTACACCGAAGCAAGGAAGCTTATCACCACAATGATAAACTTTTAATTGCATTATAGTGGATGGATTAAAAGTAAGACTATTTTTCGTTGGCCCACTTTCCAAAGCAACCGAATGTGAAAGAAAAAAAAATGTTAGATTGGCACTCAATGAGGTTTAATTTTAAAAGTAAAAGAAAAAACACTCCAGATGATTAATCACTTGGGATCTGTTAAAAATGTATTACAAAACTTCAATCCCTTCATGACTCAAAAAAATCATTTAACTCTCCATTAACCACTCTTTTTAGGATTGGATATTCAACTCGTCTATTTAAAGTATATGATATTTATTTTTTCAAAAAAGTTATAAATAAAGTTTGATATTTAGTCTCATACTCAAACACCAGATGCTGTACCAAAAACTCATCAGAGTCCAAAATTCATCCCTCAAAGACCTATGCTGAAACAATGAACATTGAACTATTTGACCCAGGGAATTGCAAAAAAGTTATTGTCCATCCAATAACAAATGGTGATCGAATCGATTGTTTTTAATTTTCATAATGTGATGGATTGATTGGATTTATGCATGAGTGAATTGGATGATTAGTTGGCAAATGGTACTCTCGTCTTACATAGCACAATCATCATATACTAGACACGAATTGGACAGACAAGTACACAGATTTGAATCCTGTAGTGTTTTTTTCTCTTTTGAATACACCTATGTGACTTAATCTTCTAATAATGAAACCAAAAACCGTAGGATACTAGGATGTTGTTTGCTAATGATACTTTTATGGTTCCATAATGTATTCTCTCACCCTTTTGATAAATTATATAATAGGGAAAACAATTACAGGGCAAAGAAAATACTTGATTGGACTGCAACTTGATGTTACAAATAGTGGATCGAGACTGCTGCACCCACTTTATGACCCTCCTAAGCTTATCCTTCGTTGTCGCCCCAACACGGCACCCTGTTACCAACTCTTCAACAGCTGCATAGAACCAATTATAAAATCAAAACCTTTTAAAGCTTAGACAAACAAATTGTATCCACATTCAAGAATTCTGCACCTCAAATAGTATCTCACATCTAAACGGGAGAGTGGAGAGTTCTAGCAAGACTAGCTGCAAACAGATGGTAAAAACTGTGCACATGTGAAGTGAGGTAACACGTGTAATTTGCAGGCTTCATTAATCATCAGCACGAGAAAAAACTTATGTAAGCAACATAAAACTTATGTTCAGTACGCTGAGTATTGTTTTGCAATCAAAATTAAACTTTCACTTCGGCAGCTCATGAAATAAAAGTTAACAGTAAAGTTACCACGGTGAACTCCAATATCAACTATAGATAAAATTAAAAACACTTCTAGCATATCCAATGGTCAACCATGGTGGTGTTGCCAGACTCACTTTTGGCCAACCCTACACTGGCACACAAGATTTAAGAACATCAAGTTTTATTTGTAATTTTGTTGAGATTTCACGTAGACTAGCTCTATGCTTAAAATTAAGGTTTAATTTACAAACTAGTTTTATAAGTTGAAGTTAGACCTTAACCCAAACTATAAAACAGTATTAGAGCATATTTTTAATGACCTTATTAAGTCACTAGTTATCACGCTTATCATAACACACTCAAAATGTGGAGATCTCACATTGATTCATGATATCACTAAAATAAAGTGAGATACAAACTTCATCTTGCAAACTAATTAAGTAGGTTTGAGTTAAAAGTCTTTACCTAAATTGAAATCCTTGAAAACTGAAAAAAGGACCAACAATCGTCTCATAATTCCCAAGAACCATTAGCAACGGTTGCTTATATAAGAATTGTTGCGTAATTGCTACATTGGTGAAACTGCACAACCATCGATTCTCAAATTTAAGAATTCCATAAACGTCTAGCCTTTAAATGTTACGTAAGTCAAATTAGTTCTCAAATGTTTCATTTAAGCGTTTTCAAATCCAGTGACCGTGTAAAGGTGTATTTTGCTGAGTCATGATCAGTTGCTTCGAATATATATATATATATATATAAACAGACACAGATGTGCGAAGAATTGAGAATAATGAAGATAATAATCTAACCAAACAGACAAAATAACAAAGAAAGAACAGAGAAGTACAGAACAGACCCTTCGAGAGAAGAGAATGGTGAGGGTGGACCAAGGAAATCAGCGAAGACCACTGAACGGTTCTGGCCTCAACAGCGTCTCCATATTTTGCAATCTTGAAATCTGCCGCGAATAAAACAAGCGTTAGTTAACGCCGTCAAGTCAACAGATACAAGTTTGGAAGAAACGGAATTTACTCTGTAACAAGACGAGATCGCCGGCTGCTACCATGGAGCCCATGTGTTTCTGCCAAAGAGAAACTAGGAAATACGGCGTCGTATCGTCGCCGACTTCAATGTCGGTTCGGGTTATTTCTCGTTTGGAGGACTTGCACTGGTGATGAGAAAAAAAAAAGGAACGCAATTAAGTTAACAGGAAAAGAAGAGATTGAGTGGAGTACCGAGTAAGAACCTGAACGGGGAAGGAACGGTGAACGAAGACCAGAAGCTGAACGAAATCGCCGATGTGGGAAGAGGCTTTCGAGAGATCGATGAGAGGACCGAACCAGCCAAATGCTGAAGCCATCATCGACTGCGGCTATTGTTCTTCTTCTCTTCTTTTGCCGCCAAAAAAGCGGTTCACCTAATAAGAAAATGAAAAAATTCGACGCGTTTTTATTATTATTACATTTATAACTATTATGCTTAATGTAACCTGGGTAAATCTAGTGTTACATTAAAAAAATAAACTTTCTTTTTAAAATGTCTTCGAAAAACAAAAATATAATTAACGTTTATAATAACATTCTATTTACAGATAGTTACGATTGAAAAAATTATCGAAATTGTCCAAATAAAAAATAATTTAATTGAATTTCCATGATTCAGATATGAGAAATGTAACGGGAATACCAGTCAGTGTAAAAAATGATAACAATAAAGATGAACGGTTGAACACAAAATTATTCGATTTCAACGCTGACCAAAGTCAGAAAGTAAGATACAAAAATGTTTGATAAAGCAAATGAGTAGTACAAGTGATGACCCAAAATAAAAAATTATTGGGCTGCAATCTAAAGAAAATAGAAAGGACGTATGAATCGGGTTCTGAGCCTCAATTAGAGAACCAAATACGTGCACACAGTAAGTAGATGGAACGGGCGGGCCAACAAAAACAAGCGCCAATTCCAATAGGAAAGTTCTGTTAGAAAGAGGCACTGAGGCCAAATCTATAACAGAACCTCCTGCTTTTATCTACACTCCTACACCCAAATCTCAGTTTTAAACAAGTTCATGTTCATAGTACATTGGCAAACTCAGACAATGTAATTTTCCCACCTATGTCGAACTATACACTATTATTCCACAGTAGAGCCGATCCCATTTCTTTAAAAGAAATCAACACTTGATCCCATAAAAATAGGAGCTCATATACAGCCTTACTCCAATATCAAGGGGCCCATCATCACCACCAACAGCATGAAGAGCCACTGGAATTGTTGAAAGAACATGCACTGTGAGAGGAAAAACTGAGGGATCAATTTCAGTTTCCGCTTTATTACCATCCACTTTTTTTATTACATCACTCTGGTTATACGGACAAGAAAGCAGTGCAACTTCTTCAATCGCCCTCCACTTGTTAGACCAGCCCCTCCTAAATGTACACGTATTAGTAGACATGCTAAGCACCAATGTGGATGTTGTTTCAAGCCATTCTGCAGTCAAGCCTTCAACATCATCATAATATATGCGTCGCTCAATCTGCATATGAACAATGCACAAAACAATAATAAGAATGACACCAATTACTTGAAAGAAAGCACCAAATTGCACAAGTAGAATCAAGCAAAGTCTTCATAAAATATCTACAGATCTTTTTTTATCAAGAGCAATGTATAGAATATGCAAATCCTGCATTTGATGTCTCCGAAAGATAACACGAGTAATTATGCACTTGATAGATACAATATTCCTATTTCAAGAAACTGATTCATCGTAAATCCATAGTGAAATGAACAAGGTACTTCTCTTATAGTAGAAATTGGATAAATTACAAAAAATAATAGTAGAACATTCTTATTCACTTTACATACATATGATACCAAGTACCAAGAACCAAGCCTACTTTTTCCATGATAATGTTATGTCAATAGACAAATTATTCAATTAATAGCCAACCTCTTAAAATCGTAAGTTTTCAAAACATGATGTCATCATTGCCTACAAAAGAACATAACATACATTTGACAGCCATCCACACAAAACAGAGAGATTGAATAACCCATTTTCTTAGTCCTGTGATGTGTGAAAGCTACTCTACATACAAAAAGAACATATCTATTGAAGAGACACATTGACTCTATGTGCAAATTAGAACGGCATATGGTCAGAAGTCACTTACAGCTAGCTTTTGAATGTAAATTGACATGAATCTCGGGCCTAGTCCCAGAATTCTAGCTTCTGAAAATAAGACCTGCAGAATAGAAAGATAGACTTTAAGTGCAAAGGAAAATATGAAATCAAGACCTAGGCTTGAAACAAAACAAGAACAAAAAGCTTTCCCGAAAACAAAAAGCTAAGAAAGTTGCATGATGACGACTTTAAGAGAATGATTTAGAATAACTATACCTCCTTTTTCTTTAGGAGAAACCATATGTAAAGTTTATCACAGGCATCCTTAACATTTCTGCTAGCTAGCTTTCTCTCGTTGCAATGAGCAGCAATTTTTGCAAGTGCTTCAGCACCTGGAACAATATACTTCACAGCTGCAACTGATAGTGCTTCCCTGCCTTTGATGGATGCTGCAGCACTCTTATCAAAATTGATACCTGTGAAACATCTTTTCTCCACATCTATTTCCTTATAAACCTGCTTCGCATACAAATCCTCAGCCTCTATGGTAGCAAGCAATGTCCGGTGAACAATAATATCTGGATACCGACGCAGAGGTGATGTAAAATGAGTGTAAAATGGGACAGCCAAAGCATAATGACCCCATTCATTTTCACTATCTTTTAAATCTCCACTACAGAAGTAAGAAGCCAACTGCATTGGCCGAGTAGCATAAGAAATAAGTATGTAGTAAAGCACAGGATCACCCTTGAGCTTTTCCCTGATCTGCTCTAGTGAACAATGGAATTGACCAGAGGAAGTCGTGTTCAATTCAAAACCATGCTTCTGACAAAATGCCATAAACTCTCTCAGCTTTCGCATATTAGGTTCAGGATGCCTCCTTAACAATGCAGCATCAGGATAAGCTCTGCATATGACTTCAGCAGCAACTCTATTGGCCAAAAGCATAAATTCCTCAACAAGAAAATTTGAATCTTTCCTTTCAGAAAGCATACTATCATAAGGAACTCCATTTTCATCAAACAAGATAACAACTTTTGGGTTTTCAAGCCGTAGAGCCCCATCAGTAAACCTCTTGCGTTTCAAGACATTCGAAATTTCATAAAGACTCTTCAAAGACATAATAACATCGGACCATTCAAAATTTCCGTACACTCTGGGATAGCCATCTTCAGTATTGTTTAAACCTTCAAAATCAAAATCCTGGTCAATGATGTCCTGAGCATGGTCATATGAAAGCTTACAACATGAGTGTATAACAGAACGACCAATCCAACGGTCTACAACATCCCCCACATGATTTACATCCAGGAGTATAGAAACAGCAAGTCGATCCACTCCAGGACTAAGTGAACCAATATTCTCTGATAATAATGCAGGCAACATAGGTAACTTCCTTTGCAACATATAGACAGATGTTGACCTAGACTGAGCCTCACTATCTAAGGCTGTGTTAGGTAAAACAAAATATGATACATCAGCAATGTGAACACCTACTCTATAATTTCCATTAGGTAACTTCTCAATTGACAGTGCATCATCCAGATCAGTGGCAGTTGAAGGATCAATAGTAAATATGCACAAATTTCTGAGATCTATTCTACTTTGAATTTCCTTCAGTGGTACCTCCCAAGGAACACACGGAAGACAGGACAGAGCTTCAGGAGAAAATTCAGACGAACAGATTGCATTCTGAAACAAAATTGCATCTAATTGGGTCTGAATTTCATCACCTTTTCCAAATACACACAAGATGTGAGCCTCGGGAAAAGGATTTTCCTCAACCCAACCAACAATTTGTGCAGCTACCAGATCCTTTTCAATTGTCATGTCACCACTTTTCAACCTTTGCATAATGCACTTGGGTAATTTTCTAACAAGAAGCATCATATTAGGAAACTTTGGATCAGTTGGTATCATCTGGATGTAATCATTATCAGAAACCAAATTATTATTCTTCTTGACGTCCTTTTTGGTTATGTCCTTGTAACAAGCCCACTGCTTCACATTAAGATGACCGACAATACCCTCCCGACGAGGCGATCTCTCAATAATAGAGACCACCCTGCCAGTTGGTCTTTTAGAAGGGACAGAATTAACCAACAAACACATCTTTTCCACAGCATTAACTACTTCACTTTGTCCACTACAAGAATTGTTCCTTAAGGAATCAGGAGTAGCATAGTGATGTCCATTAATGCTGTCCCGGTTGGCTATTCCAAGTAGATCTAAATGGTTAGTAGAAACCTGGGAGGTATTATCCTCGCAGACAATTCTTTTTCCAGTCAAAGAATCATTTCTATAGGATATGGAGTTTTGAACAGCATCCTCCTTGTTTTGAACAGGATAGCTTCTGTAATGGGCAGACCCATGATCAGCATCTACCTTATGTTTCCCTTTACTATCCACTTCATTATCTTCTGTAAAAAGGTTGCAACCTTCCGGTGTTGAAGTGTTGTTACAAGACACATTTGGCCCTTTCATTTTTGTCCACAATGGCAAGGGATCAATCTTAACTGCAACAATATCACCTTCCACCTACACAGAACAATCATTAGATATATATCATACAGCAATACAAGGCATAACAAGACAATTTCTGTTATAATATCAACTATAAAAGAAACAATGCAACTAAATCTAAAATCCATGGAATTAGAAATGAAAATTACAATTGTCCAATATAAAGGAGAGAATTACTTCAATCACACATGACCAAAAATTATAATTACTAAACATCTTAGAGAATTGCTTCAGATCCACCATCCACTCCATAAGCCAGTACACACAAGTAACAAAGGCCTTATTTTATTAGGTGAGGTCAACTACATGGGAGAAGACACATTAACAGATATATTCTAGGTAGGTAATTACATCAATCCATGCAAAAGATAATATATGAATATCAGAAAATCTTAACGAATGGACACAAAAATGTATAAGCAAATGACCCAGAAAAAAGCAGAATAATAACTCACAGTGATTTGTATGTGATCATTAGAAAACAAAAAAAGAGGCAGTTTTCCATTAAAAACATTGGAAATATAACAACATTCATACTTACAGCTCTATTCTGGGCTGGAATCCCATTAATCAGAACGTCAGTTGGCACTCCATCAATTTTGCAGTAGGCCTACAAATCCATAGAAGATTTTAAACATCAATAAGCACCAGGTAACTGCAAAGTATATCTTAAATTACCTCCACTCCCACTCCCATAAACAACAAACAAAAATACCAACAAAACACAGCAAGATATAAGTTAGAGAAAAACCTCAACTCGATTGTGAGCATTGACATGAAAGAGAGCTTTAAAAACATCGCCCTTCTGCAAGCCAGAAGAAATTAACCAAATGTTATTTTCATAACAATGGTAGCCATATTAAATTGTGTGGAGACATGTGAGTAAAATAATACCATGTTACTAACCTCTAATGCCTTCTCAACAACCTCTAAAGACAAGTGTGGACTAAAATAACTTTTCTGGCCACAAATCCGAATTGGACCACAAGGGACTGAGTCCTTGTTTTTACTAATTCCCGCCGACCCTCTGCAACCAGCGGGCTCAGAAAATGATTTAGAATTAACTCCTCCGCCATAGATAGGCACAATTCGCAAATCACAAGATTCCACTTGCTCATTGACATGCATGGGGGGCATTGATGTAAAAGCGACATTAAATGCATTGGATAATCCTTGCTCATTAGGAGAACCCACATTGACCTGCTTCAGTGAACCCTCCAAGGATGTGGATGCATGTGTAGGTGTTTCAATTTTCCCTGAATCTGGCAACATGCCCTGGGCCTCGTTCGCTTCAGATGCTATCAAATAACAGAAAAAAAACACCAAGAATCACACAAGAGAAAAACTGAAGACTTCATTTTTTTCGCATTTACCAGACACACAAAAAAGCCTCCTCAAACCATTTCGCCTCAATTATTAATCTAAAAACTTCAAGTTTAAGAAAAATAAACAGTTGATCACCGTAGCAGGTAAACCAAACCACCATGATACATTTTTCATTGATTAAAATAATCAAAAACCATACCCAACAAAGGAAACAGTAGCAGTAATAAAGACAAGACCCACCCGAAAACATAGGAACCATTGGTAAAGAACTGCGATCGGTGTTACAATCAAGAACATATAAATCGGCACACCCTTTCTTTTTCGCTTTGACTTGTCATAAACAGGACAAACACACAATACCAACTTCAACACACACAGAACCGTGTTCACATAATCCACAATACCCATAATCAACACAATAAAAAAATTGAATTTTGTCTTCCGGGCAAGAAAGAAAAATCTCCAACATCTCCACAATAATTTTAAAAAAATAATGAAATTACAGTACCTGAAGTGGAGGAAGGGTTTTGCTTGGATCGACGATTGGATCGGCGCTTCTTCTTCTTCTCCTTTTCAGCGTCGTCCGACCTCTCGACCAAGGATCCTTCAACCACGGTCCTCATAATTGTCGAAATTAAAAAGATGGGAAAAAAATCCTTTCTTGAAATAAAATAAAGGAAAAGGAAATTGAGGAAAAGGAAATTGAGGGAAACGAAAGGAATGAAGATTGAAGAAGAGGAAAACTAAGCTAGAAGAAAGAGGTCTTCCGTTTTTTGGAAAAAAATAAAATGGGAAGAACCCGAGAGAAAGGAATGAAAGAAAAACAAAAGAGAAAGAGGAAGAAGGGGTGGAGTGACAGATAGGGTTTTAAGGTTTACCTAAGAAACCGAAGCTTGTTATTGATTAGAAAAAGAGGAAAGAATGAAGAAGAGTAGAAGAGAAGGAGAAGGAGAGAGAGAGAAAGAGGTGGGTATGGTATGATGAGGTTGAAAACGACGTTATGATTGGTCGGCGGGGACAATGGGCGCCGACTCTCCTTTTCTTTCTCTCTCACTCTTTTCTTCCCAAATCCTCTCTCTCTCCACTTCTTTCTTTGTTTTTTCTTCTCTCTTCCATTACCTGCTTCCTACTCCACTTCAATATCACCTTCTGATCTTCTTTTTCTCTTTTTCTCTTTTTCTCTTTTTCTTCACCCAATAATCCTGAGGTGGGTAATACGAAACGTTTAATTAATGCAGGAATGTAATAAAGATACACCTTCAAGTAAAGATATTCAACTCCTGAATTAATGGTTAAATATATTTTACGTTTAATAAATTTATTTTTGTTTTTAAGTCTAAATTTAATATTTTTATTAAAATAAATTATTATCAATATTTATTTTAATAATTGTGTTCTTGTCGGTTGACTTGTTCGCCAGTTGACTGATGACAAGTTCTAATTCCGTCTATCTTTTCACGAATCCATCATATCTCTTGCTGCTCTGGAATGTGGCTCCGTTGAAACAGAGAGGTTCCTACCTGTTGATTGTACTCCAACAATCAGTCAGGGCGTATAAGAATAAAAAAGTAACAAATTTCAGTCTTAGAAACAGCGTACCTTATCCTGGGGACTCAAGTCCCTTTTATAGCTTACCTTTTGCAACTGCTTTCCATCATGATAATCTAATCATAATTGAAAGCATACTCAACAGGAAAATATTCTGCTCAAGGGCAGACTCTCACGGTGCTGCAACCGAACAAAATCTTTCCTCCAGAGAGTGCATAAAATAATAACAGAATAACCATCAGGTTGTCAACTTAAGTACCAGCATCAGGAGTCCAATTTGTTTACGTAAGCACCCTCAACGTGGCGATACGCTTCTTCTCATCATACATGCAACATAACCCTACGTGCCCTAAAACACATGGGCTTAGGTTTAAAAAGAAAGTATTTACTTAAGTTAGACCCCATGCGCACTAAGCACACCCCTAGGTCCATAATTACCCCTCGCCAGCCGCCTAGGCCTTATGCACAAAGGATTACCTGAATTATACAAAAATGGACTTATACATATATTTTGGGCCCAATTACATGGCCCGCTATCCTGGCCCAAGAGCCGAGTTGACTTGCCTGTGATAGGTGTTGAGGTCCGACCACTAAGCGCTGAGTTCTAAGCGCTTTGGTCCAGTACACAAGCCCGCAGTCTCGAGCTGAGCTTGCTTCAGCGAAGGGACTACTTGCACGCCCTTGGTGGCTTACGTCTCCTTCTCGTAGTGGCGGGTGTGGTGCAACACACGAAGCGTCTTTGAGATGACATCTCACCATACTCCATCACGAGCGTACATGTGGCCTTTCATCAACGGTTGGAAGGAATTGTCACTTGCTCTTCCCAACATCGTTTTACTTAACGTTGAAAAATCCTCAGCGTTTCTCAATGTTTCATTTCTCCTTTACGAAGCTTTTGCGTCTCTCTCAGACTCTTTGCACCTCCTTCCTCAATCTTGGAAACCTCATCACCTCGACTCGTTCTCTGAACACAGGTACCTCCTTCCACTCAACTCATGACTATGTTCTGGCATCATTGTCAGATTGACACTTTCATTATGACCATATCGCCTGGGCTGAGACTGTTTTGTATTCATTCTTTTCTAATTATTTTGATTGTTATTCCTACTAGCTTCATCGTTTTTCTTGAATCTGAAATGCGTGTTGTTTTCATTGCCTGAATGTGTGTCTGCATTTGCTTGTTGTTTTATGTTCTAGATACTTTGTATGATGGATTACCAAACCATGTACCCCTGGAAACCTGAGAACCTTCTAGAGGAAACCTCCATATACACCTCTCATGATCAAATAGTGATTTACACGAAAAGCGAATGCCCCAAGAAGTGTATTTTTGGTAGGGAAAACGACAGAGGCCTTAAGTTAGTGCCATGTAGAGAGGACGAGCCAGTCTGTTGCGATGAGTCCTCGAACCCTGATGGTCCATTTTTCTATTTTTTATACCACTGTATTTAAGAAAGTTCTCCTTCGCTTTTGATATGAATCCAAATAGAAATGACAATAAAATTGGGAATTTAGGGTTACGGAACGAAATAAATTCAAAACAGTAACATTAGAAACATGGATAAAGGAAGGCGCCACAAACAAAGTTTGATAAGCCTAAGAATGATCACCACAAGAATCGGTGGATTCTTGATAAGATCGCAAGATGCAGGGAAAAACCCTAGCAGAGAAACACTCTCTAAAATTGTCAAAATATTCGTTTTTCCTATTCTGAGTTCCAATAGTGTATAAATTACAAGATTAGCTAGAGGTCTTTTCTTGTTTGTAAGAAAATAAGACGAAACTACAATCCTTATATTTCAAGAAGGATCATTTGCCCCAAAATATTAGCCACCTTGTGCTGTAAAGTCTCTTAGGCCTTTTTAAGCCCTCCTCTTGTCATGGGTCTGGGATGGCTTGGTCAAGTTCCTCCTCACTATGCCCTTTGGTTTGGATGTCCTCATCAGCTTTGCCTTGTATAATTTTGAAAAAGAGCTCCTTACCGAAATCAACATTGTCCCAGCTACATCCAAATAATTGGGCATTTGTTCGGGGTTTCTCCATTCTTTGCACACATTTTGGTCTTTTGCCATCTGTGAAAGTCTTCTTATATTTCTTTAAGGCCAAGCGTTTGGGCTGCCAATTGTGGGTTTCATTTAATGGAATGGTTGGGAAAGCATTGTTCTCGCTCTTCCAGCAATCGTATAAAAGCTTCAAAGGCAAGTTTTTGAAGGTGCGCTGCAACAAGAGGGACCCAACTCTTCTATATGGGTTCACCTTATACTGGACTCAGAAATTGACCTTCCAGGGTGCTCGATGCCTGGAGAGCATGTCGCAGAGGGACCAGGAAGTGTGCCACTTCTTCTCCAACCTGAAGGTGGTTTTTGATACTACCACTCTCATAAGTCAAGTGTTCTCCTAAGGGGACTAAAAGCGTACATTGGTATCTTTCCTTCTTTTACTCTTACTGATGCTGACTTGCTAATTTGTTTGCTGAACTTCCCTTGTTTTTCTCGCAGACAATATGTTGGGTAAGCTCAACAAGAAGGACTTGGCAGCTAGAGTTAAGAAGATGAAGGCAGATGCCCAAGCACTCCGCACTAAGGACCTTAAGCTAGAATTTGTTGTCGACGCCGCCCCTGCTCCTACTGAAGATGAGGAGACCTATTATGGGTCGTTCTTCAAAAGGAGACGAAAGACCACCACTGAACCCTCTGAGCTTTCCATCTCAGATGGGCATGCTCCTTTACAATAAGCTCCGCCACCAAGCCCTCCTCCTCTTGGTGACATGGTAGTGGTGCAGGAAGGTGAGGGCACAAACACTCAGGAGGAAGGGTTGTGGGATCCTAACTTGGATGCTCCTTCCTTCTTCCTTGAGAAGGTTTTACTACCCACTAAGACCAAGGAAAAGTTGGTTGGCCTCGAGGAAGATCACTTGGTAGAGCAGGCTCTAGTTACGAACTGTCTAGCTATATCCAAGCTGAGGGAGTGGAAAGGGTCGGCTGAGAAGAAGTCCCATGAGGTCACTGAGCTCCTACAACAGGTTGGAGGCCTCAAGCAAAAAATGTCAAAGCTTCATGAATAACTCCAACGATCGCAACAAGAAGCTAAGGCTCTCCTGACTGAGAAGTCCAAGGAAACTTTATTATCTGACAAGAATGCGAGGCTCCAATCTAAGGTGGATAGGCTAAAGGAGAAGCTGGCTCAAAAGGACGAAAAGCTAGTTCAGAAGGCTGAGGAACTGGTGAAAGATAAGGAAGCCCTCATCGATGACGCTGCTAACTCATACATGGCGGGCTTTGAAGACGTCGTTGCCCAAGCCTCAGGAATCTATCCTGGGATGGACTTCTCCCAACTCGACTTAGGCAAGATGGTGGTGGACAGGCAACTTGTAGATGAGTAGCATTTCTTGTAACCAGCCGCCCTTCGTGGCCTTCTAAACAATTTTAAACTTTCTAATATCTTGTATGTATTAACACATTAATTTACTTATTTAACTCTTTTAGTTTCGGCACACCTCGACTAGTATATTAACAATGCATGCCTTGGTGAAAAACGACTAGCATAAGCTTATCATCTAGTAGTAATATAACTAACTACCTAAACAACATAATGCACCAACCAAGTATGGGAAATTACAATGCTCTGGTAGAGCTAACCTGTGGATGATTCATACCCCCTGGCCGCAAAGAACGTCTTACTCGTTCAAACGTTAATTGATCATGTGAGCAAGAATCAGGCCTCTCGATCTTGTTGAACAAGACTCACATGCTTAGAAAGACCACCCACTTTCTGAGTGCAAATTTCCCCAGCATTGAGGATGACTTGAGTATCTGACTTGGGTGCTAATCTCCACACCAAGTTTACTCTTAAGTAATTGCCTTTATTTGCCTGGAGTATCTGACTTGGGTGTTGGCTTACATACCAAGTCTACTTTTCACACCTTCGTGGTACACTGCTACCCCGCAAGGTTAACCTTAGCTTTTCCTACAAAGTGCCCAAGCTCGGGTGGTTTCACCAACGCCGAGGTGGTTCGCATTACTGACCATAGATAAACAATTTCCTCAGGGCGCCTACTCGAGTATTCTGACCGAGTGACCTTACCTGTCTTTAGCTACACATTCTTAGTTATAGCTAATCACAACTTAGTACGTCTGGGCCAAGAATCTTACTGAGAAGAGAGCGTACTACCTCATGGTGGATACTTAGGGTGCATGAACTCATAGTCTTACCAAGACAGGTCATCTTCCCTAATTTACGCCGAACTATCTTAGTTACGATAAACAAAAATTTAGGATACCTGAACTCAGAATCTTACTAAGACAAGGTCGACCCACCTCATAGTACATGCTCGGGACACCTCATAGTACAGGTCGTCTTCCCTGACTTAAGCCAAACAATCTTAGTTATGGCTAAACGTGATTCTGGGCTCCTGAACTCAGAATCTTACTGAGAAAAATTCGTCCCATCTGAATCATTATGAACTTTAGAACACCTGAACTTGGAATATTACCAAGAAAAAGTCGTCCTACCTGGGCTTAAATAATCACAACTTCAGAATGTCTGAACTTGGAATTTTACCGAGCTAACTTTTTACTGAGAGTATCTGATTCGGGTGTTGGCTTACACACCAAGTCAATTTTTTCAATGTTAGGGTAGGTTGACTTACCTACCCTCAGCGGTCAAACAGTCTTAATCCAATTCTGGGTGCCTAAACTAAGAGTCTTACTGAAAAGAGGTTATACCATCTGAATTATGCAGGCTTTGAGACACCTAATATTGGAATCTTTCCAAGGGCACAATTTCTTTCGCTTTAGAGTTTATGACTTGGGTGTTGGCTTACACCGAGTCAACTCTTCGATGTTGAGGTAGGTTGGCTTACCTGCCCTCAGTAAAACAGCCTTAAGCCAATTCTGGGTGTCCGGGCTCAAAATCTTACTCAGAAGAGGCTTCCCCATCTAAATTTTACAAACTTCAAGGCACCTAAACTTAGAATCTTACCAAGGAAATAGGTTGCCTCGTTCAATATTCTCGTGAGTAGTTATACACACATGGCGCTTACTAGGATAATTCACCGGCCAAGTCGCCTTATCGTGCGCCAACAAAGTCAATGCACATTATCCAACTTTTGTTTGCCTTCTTTACCAATACCACGTTTGCCAACCAGTTAGGGTACTGGATTTCCCTTATGCGGCCAACTTTCAAGAGCTTTTGGGTTTCCTCTTTGACGACTACGTCTCTCCTCATTGAACTTCCTCCTCCTCTGTATCACTGGCTTGACCTTCTCATCCATAGTGAGTATATGACATAAGAAGTCAAGATCTATGTCGGGCATGTCTGCAGAAGACCATGCAAAGGCATTCATGTGCCTTGCTATCACTTCGGCGATCTGGTCTTGCATCTCTCGACCTAGTAATGAATTGAGCTTGAACTTCTTCCCTTCAATCTTCTTTTCCTGAACCTCACCAGCAGGCCCAGGTCGTCTCTCGTTGGTGTCTTCCACTTGGGTGGTCATCTCTGGCCCCCGTGCTTGGGTGGTGACCATACACACTCCCTTTCTGCCTTTCAGGCTATTCTCGTAGCACTTTCTCGCTGCCTTTTGGTCAGACTTGATGACGATCACCCCTCCGGGCATCTTCATATTCATGTGCCTCGTCGAGGCCACCGCGCCTAACTTGTTCAAGGAGGGCCTACCCAAAAGCAAATTATAGGCTGAAACAACATTGACCACTAAATACCTTATATTGATCATGCGTGATGAAACGCCATCTGAGAAGGTCGTTTTTCGGCTCAATGTGTCCCCACACCTCCACCATGTCTCTAGCGAAGCCAAACAAACAGTCGTCATACGGTCTCAACTAGTCAGGTGATAACTATAGGTTATTAAACGTTATTCAAAACATCGCATCAACCAAGCTCCCCTGGTCAATGAGAACTTAGTGTACTCTTCTTCCCACGGTAACAACGGAGACCACTACTGGATCATCCTCTTGTGGGACCACGTTTTCCAAATCAGCTATTGTAAAGGAGAGGTTGGGTTCGGCTGGCTGGTCAGACTCCTGAGCCTTTACTATCATCATCTCCCTCGTAAACTTCTTACGTTTGGAGGCGAAACACTCTCCTCCTGAAAATCTTCCTGAGATGGTGTTCAGCTCGCCGTGGACTGGCACCTCATATCCCTGGTCTGCTGAAGGGATTTCTTTCTTCGACCCTCCTGGGTCCCTTCCAAATATTCCTTCAAAAATCCATCTTTTATCAAGCCCGCTAACTACTAGCCTAGGGCTATACAGTGTTCCGCGTCATGCCTGAAACCTTTATGGAACTCGCACCAGATCTCCTTGCGTAACCCCAAGTTCCTATTCGATTTCGGAGGGAACCTTAGCTTATCTGCCATTCCTGGCATACCCAACAAATCCTTGTAAGTCATCCGGAACTTTGGCCGGAAGGGCAAATCGTCTCTCGCCTTCGTCCTAGGTTGGCTCTTCCTGGACGCATAGGGTGTTTGTCGTGCGTCTGACCTCTTCTCAGTCGTGGCTTCATGGAGCCTCAAAGGCTCAGCTCGACTGCCTTCTTTGGGCTTGACTTGCCTTGGGTGCATGCTATTGTGCTTCACTGATACGACCTCTTCTACGGCGATATGAGCGACAACTCATCGTCGTATCTCCCCAAATTTCCTTGTTTGATTTCCGATTAGTGAGTCGCTGAACGACCCTAACATAATCCACTGCCCAAAGGTGTGGACCATCAAGGCCTCGTCCTGGGTCTGAAGCTTCACTGCGAACGCCCCAAACCTGTTCAAAAAATCCTTCAGAGCCTCTCCCTGTCTTTGTTTTATGCCAAAAAGGTCGAAAGAGACTGGTGGTTGGGCTTGATTGAAAATGAATTGTTCCCTGAACAATCCAGAAAACTGATCGAAAGAGGTTATGTGGCCATCAGGAAGGCCAACAAACCACTGTAATGTCGTGCTTGTGAACGTACCCATGAATATCTTGCAATGCATAACATCTGGTCCTCCCGAGATCATCATCTGGGCGTTGAATGTTGTAAGATTGGTCTCTAGGTCTTCTACACCTGTAAACACAATCTTGGGCGTTATGAAATTAGTTGGTATGATAGGGTCCATGATCGCCTTTGAAAATCGTATGGGGTGAGCCCATAGTTGAGCGATCGAGCCTCGTTCTCCTGCAGAGCATTCGTCGAACTGTTGTAGACTCCTACGCAATTCATCATATCATCATTAGTCTTGCGTAGCTCGTCATTGCTTGCTCGAGACACATCTATTTCTGCTATCAACTGGTCTTGCCTGAGCAGTTGCTCAGCTCGAACTTTCGCCATGAATCTCTCCTGTTCAGCCTTGGATGTCGTCATTGCTTCCTGGAGAGCACTCACAGTTTCCATAAGTTGTTGTATGGTGGGGTTGTCATTCCCTTTAGATCCTAATGGGCCTTGCCTTGTATTCCTCCTCACGTCTAGGATCTCGAGCATGACTGCCGGTGGGATCTGGTTTTATCGGGCCCCACGGTAGGCGTCAAATGTTCTTGTTGGTTGACTTGCTCGCCGGTTGACTCTGATGACAAACTCTAGCTCCGTTTGTCTCTTCACGAATCTATCCTATCTCTTGCTGCTCTGGATTGTGGCTCCGTTAAAATAGAGGGGGCCCTACCTATTGATTGCACTCCAACGGTCAAGTCAATACAGGGCGTATAAGAATCAATAAGTGACAAGTTTTAGTCTTAGAAATAGTGTACCTTAACCTGGGGGCTCAAGCCCCTTTTATAGCTTACCTCTTGCAACAACTTTCCATCACGAGAATATAATCTCAACTGAAAGCACACTCAACAAGAACATATTCTGTTTAAGGGCACACTCTCATGGTGCTGCAACCGAACGAAATCTTTCCCCCAGGGAGTGCATAAAATAATAACAAAATAACCACCAGGGTACCAACTCATGTACCAAAATCAAGGGTCCAATCTGTTTACGTAAGCACCATCAACATGGCGCTACGCTCCTTCTCATCATAAATGCAACCTAACCTTACGTGCCCTAAAACACATGAGCTTAGGTTTATAAAGAAAGTATTTACTTAAGTTAGACCCCATGCACACTAAGCGCACCTCTAGATCCATAATTACCCCTCGCCAGCCGCCTAGGCCTTATACACGAAGGATTACCTAAATTATACAAAAATGGACTTATACATATATTTGGGGCCTAATTACATGGCCCGCTATCCTAGCCCAAGAGTCGATCTAACCTGCCTATGACAGGTGCCGAAGTCCGACCATGGAGCGTTGAGTTCTGAGCGCTCTTGTCCAGTACAATAACAAATGAATTTTTTACGATGAGTTAAAATATTTTTATTATTATTATTTTTATTATTAATATCACAATTTTTATAGTATGTTTGGATAAAAAGTTTTAAGAAATGTAATTTTGTTATAAAATTTGAAATATTTTATAATAAATTGCATTGTTTGGATAAGTAATTTAAAAAAAAATACAAATTTTAAATAATTTTAAATTTTGTATATAATATATAAAAGTGAAGTTCTTCGTGTTTAGGGTTTAACAGAAATGGGTCGAACAAAAAAGCATTGCAACACAAACTGCCAAGGGAAAAAGGGTAAGAATGGACTCCAATTCTCCTGAACCACCATCAAGAAATAGGTTTTGGAACAAAGAAAAACAAAGAAGATATGAAGAAACCAAGAATTGGGCCTTCATTACAAAGAGAAGAGTGCAGTTGCAACCCGAGCAGTATGATCTATTTTTAAATGGGTTGCAAAGAAGAAACTGGATGAGGCTAGCATAACCCTTAAGTAAGTATGATCTTGAGATAGTACATGAATTTTATGTTAATGCTAGGACAGGAGGTGAAGGAACTCAAGAAATGAGGTCAAGAGTTAGAGACAAACGGGTGCCCTTTTATAGGGACTATATCAGTGCTTTTATGGAAGATCCATTGCAACTGAGAGGTGATGATGATTGCACTTATCACCAGATGAAGGCTAGAACTTATGGCTTTAATGATGATGAAGTGGATAGAGAAATCTGTTTAGCTAAGCCCAACAGGGAAATCATGGACAATTTAAAAAAAAAACATATGAAGACCTTATCTCAAGTTTGGATGGTATTCATGTTAGCTAACATGGTGCCCATTGGTCATGCGTCAGACTTGAATATTCCCTGGTGTCATCTTCTCTATTACCTCTTAAAAGAAGATTATTTTGTTAATGTTGCTAAAATTATTTGTTTTGAGATATATAAATTTGTTAGATTAGAAGTTAATTAAATAATCAAAAGGCCAAAGGTTCCTTGGGGTTCCTTGCTTTGATAACTACTTTATGTGCAGCTCAAGGGGTTGAGGTAAACCAACAACAAAAAACATATCAGCCATTGATTTGAAATTTATTGTGAATAATGAACAAACTCTGCAAGTTGGTGATGCTCATATTCATCATTCACCAATCCACCACCCTGGCTGATACAACCCAACTTGACAAGCATATGACCAATGACACAACAAACACTTCACAACTAGGTCAGTCATCTCAACATACAAGACCAGACCCACCAGGCCTTAGAAAAACCTCAACAGAAGAAGAACCAAACATGGACCAGAATATTAGTTGTTCTTCCTTCTAGTCTTTTCACAAGACAAGTTTATGTAAAATAAATTGGGCTCACTTACAAGTGCCAAATAAAAGAATAAGCTAGAGTAAGGTGTGCTTAGTAATTAATAAGTGCCTAAATTCAGTAATATTTCATTTTAAAATATAGACACTTATGAGTACTAATTGCTAATTTACATATAAAATAATCCTTAATTTATGAATTTATATATTTATACACTTTTATGATCTTTATTTGAATAAAATCATTTTATTCCCAAATTTGATGTTAATTGCAGGTTTCAAGGGAAGAATAGAGATTTGGAGCAAAGAAAAATTATATAAGCTAAAAGGAGAAAGATGGAAGGTCTATAATGTGAGTTGATTTTAGGATTGTGCATTTAGGTGACACTTTATATTTGTGATTGAGATTTTTTTAGCAATTAAGAGTGAAAACCTAAGGAAATTCCCCACTGGATATTAACTTAACCAAGTGGTCAAGTAGATGTGAAGGTTCATTTCACAAAGGCAAAAGGAAAAATTATAATGTGAAGATGATGACAATTATAGGTGCGGAATTAACAAGGAAAGCAAGAATGAAAGGTAATAACCGAATGGAAACAAGACAACAAAACAAGAACATATTTATGAATTGAATGGAATGACAATGGAAGGAAAAGATGAAGGAAAAGGAAGCTTATGAGAAATGGAGTTTGAGATGATGAGCACGCCACTTGGATGATGAAAAGACTCCAAGATAAATGTTGGAAGCCGCCACTTGAGAGTTCTCAAATTCTCACATGATAAGACTAAAAGACTAAGAGGACAAGCCTCACTAGCATCTCACACAAAATGTGTAGAGTAACTTTTCTCTATTTCATTCAACTTGTAAATACAATGAGGGAGGCCTCCTACTTATAGGATGAGGAGCCTTGGAAAACAAGAAAGAGGGTAGAAGGGGAAAAGGAAAAGTGGTGCGGTTTTTAGGGTGGACTTTGGTCAAAGCCGCACCATATACATAATTCTAGAAGCTAGGGTTTCCTTCCTACCCTAAAGGACTTCTCATAGGCCCATTTGTATATCTTCACCTCCTATTTATGCTATATAGGCCTACTATATGGAAATTACAGAAAAGGAAACCAACTGATGCTCAACACCGAGAGTTTGTGCTCTGCTCCTAGTAATCCTCTGGGGTATGGTGGGTGTTGAGGTCATGGTTTGGGCTTGGTCAATAGGTGCCCTCTCTCCTTGGTCCTCATCAGTCCAAAACGCACAAAAGAGAGAAAAAAGTCAAACTCAACAGCGGAGATTCTCGCTTGAGCGAGAATGCTCCAGTAAGAATTTTCATAAATTAACGCTTTACTCGCTTGAGCGAGAATGCGTTAGACAAATTGGGCTACTTTTATGTTTTATCAATAAGCCCATTAGCGCGACGCAGGAAGTCACCTAACCCTAGCAAATTAGGTTAAATAGGGGGCTAGAGGCACAATCCTAGTGTGTCAGATTGAGAGGAAAACACCATTGAGTGATTTGTAACCAATTGGGAGAATGGAATGTGCTAGAAGTATGCGTGGCTAATTCTACCCTTTGGGATTGAGAGTTATATATTCAAACTCTTATGTATTGAGGTAATATTTACATATTATATAATTCAGTTCTTGATTGATTATTGGTATTATTTTTTTGCTTCTAAATAGTTGTGACATGTTTGAGAATATTAAATCTGACCGATAGATATTTTTAGGATTCTGACCTAAACAAGAATACTTCACATATTTGAGTGCTAGAGATAGACTTGAAATGTTAATTGCTATTAACGTCTGAGCGCGACTCTGAGTTTTTTTTATAAGTATGTGAGAGATCGATATTTAAGAAACATTCTTAAGAATTTTCTATGCGAGAGATCGATATAAATAAATTTTATACGGGCATCAATTTCAATCAAAGAACTTAATATTAGCATGCTAATCAAAATACATGAGAGTGAGAGAGATGAAACCCAATCCCTATTTTTCCAATTGAAGCAATTACTCATTGATTTGTTTTCTTGTTAATTCTTGCCATTATAACAATCTTCAAACCAATTTTTTATTGTTAGATTATAAGTTAATCAGAATAATCATAAGGCCAAAGGTTTCTTGGGGTTCCCTACTTTTTGTGCAGCTCATGGGGTTGAGGTAAACCCAACAACAAGAAACAGACCAGCCATTGATTTGAAATTTATTGTGAATAATGAACAAGCTTCACAAGTTGGTGATGCTCGTATTCATCATTCACCAATCCACCACCCTGGCTGATACAATACAACTTGACAAGTAGATGACCAATGGCACAACAAACACTTCATAACTAGGTCCGTCATCTCAGTATACAAGACCAGACCCACCAGGCCTTAGAGAACCCTCAGTAGAAGAAGAACCAAACATGGACCAGAATATCAATTGTTTTCCTTCTAGTCTTTTTCACAAGACAAGTTTCTGTAAAATAAATTGGGCTCACTTTACGGGTGCCAAATAAAAGAATAAGCCAGAGTAGGGTGTGCTTAGTAATTTGGGCTTATGTCAAGCCCACCTTTCATGACATGTGCACCTAGGTTTAGGATTTCTTTGACCTACCTTCTAGAAGGTTTCTCACAAATGACAACCTACCCCTCTATCTTGCTTTCCAAGACACTCTCTCCTATAAATAGAGTGTCTTGCCTCATGTATTTCACACATTGAATTTTGAAAGTAAAGAAACTCTGTCAGGGTGTTTAGTGAGCTGAGTCTCTTATTATCTTTGGGTCTTATCTTGAGTGCACAACACCTCAAGTGGCGGTTCCATACCATTCATCTTGGAGTATCCCCTCCTCCAAGTGGCATGACAACTTCTCGTCATCCATTAGTTTTCTCTGATATCTTCATCTTTTCTTTACTTCACCATGCACCATTTCCATTCCCTCATATGAATTTGTGTTCTTCTTTTTCCCTTTTCGATTTCTATATTGTTTTCCTTTCCATTTATGCTTTTTAATTCTCACACCTCATCATCATCGTCACCTTATATTGTGTTTTTCTCTTTATCCTTTAGAAGTGAACCTTCACACTTACTTAACCACTTGGTTAAGTTCGTGTGTAGTGGGAATCTTCTTTGGATTTTTCACCATATTCTACTTAAAAAATAAAAAACTATAAACAAAGTGAAACTCATAAAATGTGCAATCTTAAAATCACCTCACATCATGTTGTATTCAGAGCATGGTTATCTTGTGCTTAATTGCTTTTGAGTTGATTTCTGCCTTTAATTTTCATCACATTTCAATTATTTTTTTTACTTCAAGCAATTTCAATTCTTCCTTTAAATTCTCGCCATTTACAATTTCACCTTTTTTTTATTCATTAAGCACTTTATATTCTGCTTTTGAATTATTTTGTGTCAATTTTTTTCCCTTACCTCTTTTGGGTTGAGTATTTTGTTCTTAGTGTTCTAGGAGTCTTTACATTCATTCTAATTATTTTTTCTTTTAATTATAAAGAACTAAAAACAACTAGAAATTGTTTAAGTGGTAGTTGATTTAGTTCCAAACAGAGAATTCAAGTGATCATATGAATTGAATCCCATTCTCTTTGTGAAAATTTGAAAGTGAAGTAAAAATATGCATATCAAGAATGTGGAATTATTGAATCCATAAAAACAAGGACAAAAGAAACAATTTGAGGCATTCACTTTTCAAGATAAAAATATTAAGAGGATTTTTTTATGTGGTAAATTATTTTCACATTTGTGGAACTTAATCCTTCTTACTTTTACACTTTCTAAGAAATTTAAAAACTTCATAGCTAAAAGTTTAAGTAAGTTTCTTTGAGTCTTCATAAGTGCTTTTCTTGTTTATCTTGTTAAAAGTTTTATCATCCTCTAAGTTCTAAATTGGTTTAGCTTTCTTTCATTTATCTTTTCTTGCTTGTCATTAAATTTTCTTAAAGTTTTGTTGGGGATTCTTTGCATGACCAAGTGATATGAGCTTTGACCTCTTTCACTTAAAGTGTTGCTACCAAGTGTAGACTCTTTTGTTCTTTTGAAAACCTTTCTTGAGTGATTCTACCCTTTTGTTCCATCCTTTACTAAATAGCTGAGTGATACACGTGAGTGAATGCATTATTTGTTGTTAAAAAACTAATTGTTTATTTTTTGTTGTGCACAAATATGCATCATTGATCTTCAGCGGAATCTTCCAAACTAAAATCTCCTCAAAAGACACGTCTTTTGGGGGAGCTTAAGGATAATAAGAGGAGCTTGGCCCATAAGAAAGAGGAAATGCGACAACTAATGGAAAGGATGCAAAGGCTAGAGGATACACAAGCGAGACAAAACCGCGAGAGGAGATGAGAGCCTAGAAGAGCTACAAGAAATTACATGCACTATGGAAGTAAAAAGGAAGGAGATTGGAGAGTGAAAAATTTTGAAGCTAGGCGCCATCATCAACAACCAAAGAAGACTTTACCTTTTGTAAAGTTACCTAGTTTTAATGGGAATAGTGACCCAAATGTATATCTAGGATGGGAAACTAGGAAGAGGAGATTGAGCAAAAACATGGTTTTATCTTTCTAGTTTCTTTTTTTTTTTCAGTTATTTAAATTTTTTATCTTTCTAGTTGTTATTTTTTTTCAGTTGTTTATTTTTGTTTATTGTATTTTATTATTTTTATTTTTTTTACTTCAGTTGTTTAATTTACTTGTATTGTTATTGTTGAATTATTTTCAGTTTTAATTTAATTGTTGAGTCGTTTTCTAGTTTTATCTTTTCTTGAATAATAAGAACTACAATATTAAATTTGAATAATAGAAAAAAGTATTAATCAGACTTTGTGTTTGAATAATAAATAGTAGAGTGAATTAGACAAAGGTTGAATTTTTTTTATTAAATCCATATTCAAATGTGGTTGAAATTAGGATACATAAAAAATTAACAGGATGATTAATTAGAACAAAGAATGAAAAAAACATTAAGGAATGAGACTAATTAAACCAAGTGAGTGTATGAACCTTAAACAATTTTGAGAGGTTTACTGATGAATTGACAGTTGTGGTTGCTTAATTTTTATTTTATGCTACATCATAACAGAGCATGAAGATGATTGAGCCATTTGTGTTAATTATGAACTCAGGGCCAAATAGCTAACCTTTATATAAGTATAATTCGCTCTTTTATATATCCCTTTTGAGCCAATTTTTATTGTTATTATTGCACCCTAAACCTTTAATGATATATTTTCCTACCCATTGACATGTTTAAGGAAGGAGAATATAGATGCAATATATATAGAAAGGGAATGGTTGGTTCTAGTTGTTTTAGAGTTTAAATAATTCAGTTATTGGAAATAGGAATAATTTGTTCATATTATTTGAAAAAAAATCATGTTAAAATAATGAATAAGTAAAAAGAAAATGAGGAAAATTACGAAGTCAAAGAAAATGGCGATTAGATAACACATATGTACTATAAAAGACCTTAAGATTCATGTTTCTAATATGATTGTGATATGAAGATGAAATGAAAAGCAACTGTGACTTGTTAGGATTCAGTGAAATAGAGAGAAACACTTGCCTATGGGCATATGAGAAGAAATTTCTTGATGAATTGTCATTTTATTGTTTTAGTTTGATCCTGGAAGTTGATTGTATCTATATTTTGCTATATTTGAAGTTGGAAGCAACATAAGTTTCTAATTTAATCTGTTGTTAAGTGAATAAAGTTGTTTTAATATTTAAATTCAAATATGGTTCAATTACTTTGCTTTAGGACAAACAAGATTTTAGGTTAGAGGGAGTTGATAAGTGCCATATTTCATAATAAAATACAAACAGTTATGAATATTTATTGATAAAATAATTATAATTTAACCCTTAATTTATGAATTTAAACATTTTTACATATTATTTTTTATTATAATACGAATAAGAACGATATATTCTCAAATTTGTGTTAATTTCATGATACTAGGGAAAAAATGAAGATGAAAGGGCAAAAGAAGAATAAACAAGATAAAAAGGGAAAGTTGGAACGCTGATTCAACTCACTCAAACTCGCCTAAGCCCAAAGCACTCTAGAGGAACTCACCTAAGCGAGCTCAATCTCGCATAAGCGAGATCACTCTAGAGAAGTTGGACTTTTTCTCGTCCAACTTGCCCAGACGAGTCCAATCATGCCCAAGCGAGAAGTCACTTAGCCCAAGCCCAACTACGTTAAATATGAGGCGTAAGGCACAACCCTAAACATCATTGGGAGAATAAAAGGTGATAAAAAAACCCTAAAGGAGGTAGCCGTCAAGGAGAAATAACTTGAATCTTCTTTTCTTGCTTTCCATGCTTGTAATGGCTAACATGAATGGCTAATTCTATCCTTTGGGATTGGGAGTAATTTTTCAAACTCTTATATATTGAGGTGATATTTATACATAATATTTTATTTTTGATTGATGATTCATATTGTCATTTTATTCTTAATGCTTTTTTTATCATGATTTTGATCCTTAGATTTGATTGAAAAGTACTTCTAAGCATCTGACCTAAATGATAATGCTTAATATATTCGAATGTTAAGAATATATTTAAAATGTTAATTGCTATCAACATCTGTTTGTAACAATAACGAGTTTTTATAAATATGCGAGAAATCAATATTTAGGAGACTATCTTAATAATTTTGTATGCGAGGAATCAATATGAATGAATTTTATATGAGCAACAATATTTAGGAGACTATCTTAATAATTTTCTTTCTTCTTCCCTTTTCATTCCTTACAAAGCAAAAAAAAATCCAAAACCCCTTCCTAGAATCTGACCACCACATAATTGATTCTAGGCGAAAGATTCAAATGCTAAAATCAGAAAATGGAAGCCAAAATTACATTTCCCAAAAACCAAATTATGATTACCCATCGAACAACCTTCTTTTGCTCTTGTCCATTGTCAAAAAGAAAAAAAAAACATCACCAGAATTTGGTCCCTTAGAAACTAAATTCCAAAAGGGTTTTTGTTGCGAAAATGAAAAACAAAGGCGAAAATTTGCTTATTGGGGGAGTTGAATTATCACATTTTTATTGTAAATGATTTCATTTGGGGAAATAATCTTGGCACTGGCCCACTTAGGGAACAAATTCCTAAGTTTGTACCACTGTGGGAAATTTCTCGATTAAAGAAGAGACAAACTTGGAGTTTACAAAACATGGAGGTGCAGGAAGATGTAGTGTGCATAAGAAAAAGTCTACTTTGAAAGGGGTTAAGAACATATATAGAAGAAATAAAATCTACTTTAAAAGGGGTTAGGAATATAGATAGGTCTTTTTTGGTAACTGAGGTAGCTATTTAAGTTGAGGATATGGAGATTTTTTTTTTCACCTTATGCTCCTCGACCCAATCGACGTATATAATAGATAAAAATATTTCTATTTAAAAATTTAGTTACCTTTGTTATGTTTTTTCTCTTGCTTAGTTATCTTTTTTTTTTCTTTGACTCTTTTTCTTGTTATGTTGTTACCCTTACTATCTTTTATTGTTGTTGTCATCTCATTGTTGCTACTGTCAAATGTCACCATCAAATGTGATGATTGTGTTGTCACTAATTCTATGAAAAGTGTGAGGTTTACATTGTTTCTTTCATTTTTCTGAATTTTGCACATACTTTGGATTACGTACTCTAAAAATTTCTCATAATATAGAATTTGAAAATTTACTTTAGATTATGCAATCTGGTAGTGTTCTTTTGGGAATAGTAACTTTTGGATTCAGGAGAGTATTTTATATTGCACAATTTGAAAGTTTGTAAAAAATACTTATGAATTGTGCAATCTATTTTTTTTTCAAAATTGTATTTTGGATCATGTAATATGAGAAGACAATTTTGTATTTTGGATTATGTAATAAAAAATCGGTTCTAAATGTCAAATAACTATTTCAAATTGTGTAATTGATAAACTTTTCTTCAAGTTCTGGATTTTACAATCTAAAACAATCACTTTTGTCATGTGAATTGCATAATTTAAGAAGTTTCCATCTTGCCTAACCTAAAAAAATATGTGGAATGCCTAATTTAGATATAACTTTAAACCATAAATACAAGACAATTTGAAATCAAAACCTAACATATCAAATTCTTGTCGACCTTCAAACTTCACATTATAATCTTCAACTGAATCTCAACTAAACCATAAATAATAGAAAGCAAAAAACACCCATGTATGATACGAACCACCATAAATGTAATGATAAAACTTTCTTCATTATCATTTAATACAAGAATGTCAAAATGCGAATTGACAAATTTATGGAGCAAAGGAAGAACTTATAGAGGTGTTAAAAGTAATACCTTGAGAATTGATGGAATCGGGGGTGTGTCTTCCTACAACCCTACGTTTTTCTCCCTGTACCTCTACATTCATGTGCATTCACAAAATTATCCATGGCAATGCAAACCAGCCTCACCATCCTTCTTTCTTATCTACAGTTTGGTGCACACTTGAGATAAACCCCATCATTCTCCTTAATAGTCATTTTAAGGTTCTAGTTAATATTGACCTCTAACTTGCCAATTGAATCAAGAAAAAATTGATTACGGAACACCCCACTTGAGAATCCATTTTCCCCCTTACAGATTAAGCATTTCGTGATGCATTTTGTTAGAAATATAGGCCTTAAACAAGAGGGGGTGAATTTTTTATGAAATATTTTCGCAAATATTGAAATAGACTAAAGGAAATGTAGAATCAATCAATTAGAAATCAGATCAGCCAATTTGAAAACTGTTTTTAATGATTGCAAAAAATCAACCGGTTGTTTTTGCGAAACAATCGGTTGTTTATATCAACAATATTGAAAATCAAAGAAAAAGTAGTTTTAAAGAGTGTAAGGATACAGAGATTAATAGAGAATGTTTATACTGGTTTACTCTTTATCAAGAGCTACATCTAGTCCTCAACAACCACTGAGAAATCACTAAGTAATCAAACCTTGATTACAAACAACACACCAAAGTGGTGATCTTGAACCCTTCAAGAACACACACCACCTTTGGCAAATACCACACAATTTTCAGAACAACCTCTGAAACTGCACAACACCAATTTACACAAAATTACAGTAATTAAGAAAGAAAGGAATGGAGTACACCTCAGTATAATCACAGATTAAAGCACAGTGAATACATGACAATCCTATTCCACACTCGAGAATGATCCAAAGCTCTTTGAAATTTCGAGAAACTAATTTGAATGATTTCTCTTAGTTGATTAAAATCCAGGAGCGTAAAATAACTTATTTAAACTCCAAACAATTGGTCAAAGCATTTAATACAAGATCCAAAATCAGTTTAAATCATTTAAAATAGATTAAAGTCACTTAACAAAATTCTGTTAAGGTTTTTAGAAAATCAATCGATTGAAAACACGAATCAACCGATTTAATTGGTTTGACAACAAAGTCAATCTTTTTCAAATCCTTTTCAAAAAAACACTAAGTGTAAAACAACCGGTTGAATCGACATTTCAATAGTTTGAATTTTCACTTTCTTTAGAAAACACATTTTTTTCAAAAGGATTGAAATCAAATAACCTTGGATCATTACAGAGAGTGGATTAAAATATTAACAAATACAAATACATCTAGACACACACACAACCAGCAACAAGGATCTTCATTCATTCCACTTGGACTTGGAGACATCAAAGCACCTTTTTCAACACATTTTTCTCTTTTGGATTACCTGTTATGTACGTGAACCCGATTTCTGAAAACCTTTATGTTTGATATCTCAAGCTACTAAACTAAATATGTTTGATGAAGCCATAAGCCTTGAAGAGAAGACTTGCTGCCTTATGATAGTCTAGGTAACTTAGTTTAGTGTTTGTATCTTGATTTATCTTCTATCACAAGCATATGATGAAGGGTCCAAGCACAAACCTTTTTTAAAAGATTTAAACTGTTTTACTTACTAAAAGGTTTTTTCAATCAATTAAAAGTGCCTTTAACTAGTGAAAATTTTGTTTCCTGACACATTGTAGCTTTTTCAATTGATCGAATCTGCTTTCAATTGGTTAAAATTGTTTTTACATGAAAAGTACAGTTTTTAAATTTTTTATTTGAAGAAACAATCTGTTAAATTTTCTCTGATGGAGTTTATCTCTAAAACTGTTTTGAGTTAGTTTTGTTTCCATTTTCAGTTTTAACTACTTAAAATCTGTTATTAACTAAGTGTTTTTGGAGAAATCAACTTGTTATTTCTCTTTCAACCTGTTATTTTCTTAACAGTTTTCAAAATTGATTTGTATTTTGTTTATGTTTTGAATCTATAAAAGGAAGGCTTGGTTTCTGATTTGAGTATCTCTTCACTACACACATACCTACTTGTTTTCAAGCTTGAGAGAATTATGAGTGAATTGGTTTTTGGAGAGATTTTAAGGAGAGTTCTTGGTGCTTTCACTTTCATCACTTGCTTGAGGTCAAGGATTCATCAAAGTGTTGTTGTTTGGAAGTCCCTATTTGAGTCTTTTGAATATGCAAAAAAGGTGTTTTCGTTTCATATCACTTCTATTTTGTATGTTTGTGCTGTATTACTTCTAAGAGAGTGTTTCTTAAAGTCTAGCACTGCTGTTATAGGGTTTTATAGGATGTGTTTGTAGTTATTGCAATGTTTAAGAGCTGTTCTTAGTTGTCTTTGTGTAAAAAGATACTTTTGGTTTAGTGAAATCCATCTTAGTGTGATGTGAGATTGAATGTAGCTCATTTTGAGTGAACTCGTATAAATCTTTGTGTTCTTTAAGTTTTCTTTTCCTACACACTTTCTTTTGTGTATAAAATTGTGCTTAGTGGTGTAAAATACAACCTGTTATTTTACAAATTAATGAATTGTTTTTTCATTTGTTGATTCTGTTAACAAAAATTATTTAATCTGTTAACTGGAAAGATAGTTTGCTCATTTTTCTTAACTTAGACTTGAATCAAAATTTCAATCTATTCTTTTGAGTTTTAATATGAGTGACTTAAATTGATATCAAGAATTATTGCTGTTCAAGAATAATGTGATAAAATTTATTTTAAGTGGATATCTTGAAACTGCTTTTGAATTTACTTAAGTGAAAATATTAATTTGTTGTTTCTAGAAATAATCTGTTAATTTTTTGATGGTAGTATTTTGTTATGAAGATTTCAACCAATTATTTCATAAAATAATTAATTATTTTTTTCTGTCAGGATTGAATTTTTTTGATAGTTACAAAAATTATCCTAAATACAATTCACTCTCTTTCCTTTTTCCCTTTGTAAACTTAACTCCAACCAGGTCAACACTTTAAACACCATAACCACCCTTAACTCTTAAACACAACTCATTGTTTACCTCCAATTACCAACGTGGCCTTCCAAAATGCACCACCACCTCCACCATAGCTCTGCTGACCTCAACGTACCTGCACCAACGATCACAATAACGCTGCCCTTTGAAATAAAACTGAAAAGGTTAATTTTAGTATTTTGAAAATTATAGGGATGCAGGAAGAAACATTTAGGGGTACCCAAAGAAATATCCATGGAATTGTAGGGGCCGTGGGTAGACACTCGTTGGGTCCGGCCCGTGTCAATACAAATGACACCTACATTTATTGTCAACCAATAAAAACAAGACACGTGTGAAAATTGCGTTGGGGCTAGAATTGACCTTGAGTCTAGAAGAGCGTTGATTTTAACAAACTATAAGAACAAATTGAAACCCAATTCCCCTTTTCCGTTCAATTGCAGCAATATTCTCCATGGCTTACGTTGAGCGAGGTATCTTCCTCTTCTCAATTCTTATTCATATCAATTTCCTTTTTATCTGATTTATGTATTTATTATTTTCGTATTTCCCTATGTTCAGTTTCCGATTCATCGGTGACACTTGCATTTGTAGAACCTATAATATCTTCTTTTAGATCCAATACTTTCTTTTTAATTCTGTTTTAGTTTTTGAAACAAGCTTCCTAATTCTGAAATCTCAGAATTACTTACTTTCGATGATTGCTGACAACCTTATATTTTCAGAATCATACTGATCGGCTTTCCTTTTTTCCTTTCAATAATTTATCAATGAAGTTTTATCTTTCTTTTTTCTGATTTTTCATTAAACGTGTTTATGGTGGCGTAGTATAATATAGTCTGGTGTGAAATCACTTATTTTTGTATCGAATGGTGAAAAAAGATGTACGCGACATAGTTATGGTTGATCAAACGGAACTAAATTGCTGAAACAAACAAGTAAAACAGGAATCTACTAATCAATTGATGTATAGAGAATAGGTTAATCCTGCTTTGAAGCATGACTACTTCATTTTTTCAAATGTAACATATACACATCAGATACCAAAAGTACATGCTGGGTGTATATAAGTACTTGTCAAAATTCTTTTTTAGAACATTTATATGGTAATTTGATCCCCCTCCCCCCAATGTCAGTTTTCCAGATTTATTTCCTCTCATTTTCTCATGCTTGTTTCTCTATTTATCATTCTATCCTTGCTTGTGAGATGCGAGATACTAGTTTGTTAGATGTTTTGACTATAACATACTAATATTTTATACTCTTCAGTAGCATACCCATACCTTTAAATTTTAAAAAAATGCTCGATTCTGTATCGTTTCCGGGTACTGGTACCATAACTGTTTTCATGCAAGATAGTTGTCCAGTTTCTCTGAAGAACTGATGGAGCTCAACTCTTCCACGAGGGATTGTGATCAGTTTCATTTTCTTGTTTTCCATCACATTAGCTCCAAATGTAACTAGTAATGTCAGTAATGCAGAGATAGTATCTGTTGCCGAGGCGGTTGTTATAATGAAAGTGAAAACTACGTAGTGGAGTTGCTGGAGTAAATAACAGTTACTACCATTTAGAGGAGGTCATTTGGTGTTATTGTTGGTGAATCAAGGGTGTGTCATTTCAATTTGAATTGGATCAATTTCTTTTTATCTGTTTCAGAGGCATTGGTGAATCATGAGCTTGTCTTTTTCGATTACGTATTTGTGCCACAACGAAGAATGATTTCTCATCTTCTCATTCTTTTGTACATTTGTTATCTAGAAAACGTGTTGGAGAAAATTATGGAATGTAGTTCTAAACAGCATAATCATTGTTGAAGAATCCACATTAACTAGAGATAAGGTTAATTCAGAATATATAAGTGAGCACAAACCTCACTTTATTCGATCGGTTTGTGACAAACCTCACTTTATTCGATCGGTTTGTGACGTTGAGTTAGACTTAAATACCACTTTCTTAATATGGTATTATAGCCATTTAGAGCCTATCCTTATTAAATTTGTTGGGTATATCGTGTCACGCCCAATTTGGTTTTTCCTAGTCCACGCTAGAGATGTACAGTCCTGAGCATGAGAGGGTATGTTGAATAACCTATATTGACTAGTGATAATGACAAATCATAATATATAGATGCGTGCAAACCTTGCCTTATTAAGTTGGTTTGTGAGGTTGAGTTTTGCTTAAATTCCACTTTCTTAAGAATTATGTTATCTTTTATTGCAAAACATGTTATCAAATTAATGAACTATTTTTATATATTAACATATGACGTAAATATAAATTTTGATAGATATACAAATGAGGTACAAAGCAGTCGTTTTCTTTTGCACTGGGTACATATATTCAAGGATAGATGTAAAAGATTTTGCTCCCTTTCCCATTTCTTGCTTGTAGATCTTTATTTTACCCATTTTTTATTGCGTTTTATACAAAGATTGCTGTAATATTTTCATAATTAGCCTAGATGCTTGTGACTGAAAATATACTTGCTTGAAATGGCCAAATTTGTAGTTGAAGTTATTGATCAACTTGAAAAATAGAAATTTGATGGAAAAGTTATTGGCCAAATTCCTAGTGAAAGCTACTGATATATCTTTTAATGCTTATTCTCTTGTTTAATGTTGTTTCTTTCCCTGGTTTGGATGGATTGTAATTCTATCTTATGTTCTGTGATGTTTAGCTTGATGTTATTATTTTTTTATTGCTATTGCTGCCTGATAAGAAAGCATTACTGATTGAAACTTTAGAGTGAAACTATGGTAGTGTTTGGCCTGACTTTTTTTGTAGCTTGAAAAGTACCTTAATAAAAATTGAAGTTTATAGATGTATGGTAATTCTATAATCCTTTGAGTATAACTTAAAATTTCTTGGATGATTAGATTTTTGAAATACAGAAGAAAATGGAGCAGAAATCAAACACTCTCCTAAAACTAGCTTCTCTAAAAGATCCTACTTAAAGATTTTTCATTAATTTTTTTTGAAAGTTTTTTTCTTAAAATTCTGTTGGTCTAACTTTTTCTTTTAAGGGTAACAACCCAAAATAAGCTCTGGACTAACATTACTTAAGGTCACTAGCTATTATGTGGTTCCTTTGAAACTAAATATCTGGAATATTATTGTACTGCTTTTAAATGCGTAGACAGTTTTTTGGCTTGTGTGATGGATCGAAAAGAAATCTGTTGTAGGCCCTATTTGTATAACTGAATGCTTTTAGGACAAAGAACTATGTAATTAAAATGAATTGCACTTATATAATTTAAAATCAACTTATACACTTCTACTTTTATAGAAGTAATCTAACATCTTCAGAAGTTGAGGTGTTCATTTTGATTTTATATATTTGAATTGTTTTGCCTTTCATTTTACTGTAAACTTTTTCAAAATTGGGACTTAAGAGGATTTCTTTCTTTATACTTAAATGATTATATGTCTTCATATTGATTCTTAATGGGAGCTTGATGCATTTTGTGCAGGTGTTGTCAAATCAAAGCGATCAATATGGCGGCTTAAAACAATCACAGATTTTTTCTGGGCCATTGTTAACTTCATTAGCGTCTTTTTTGCAACAATGTTCTCGGTAACGTTTCTTGATTCACAGAAAAGAATTTAAGGAATATGTGGTTATTGTATAGAATTCATGCATGCTCATGATGTTTCACTCTTTAGATGGAAAAATCAGATGCCTATAGAAAAGGTGCTGTCGGCAAAAAATGGGATGATGGTGCTCCTGGAGGAGGACCTGGTGGTGGTGGTGGCGGCGGACCATACGGTGGTGGTCCACGAGGCCCTCCTCGTGGGGGTCTTGACAATGTCCGTGGTCTAGATAGTATAAGGGGACGTGATCATAGTAAGTTTATTATTGTTTACATTGCTTTTAATCTTTAGTTATTTAGATATTTATTTTTCCTTTGTAGTTTTCGTTTGCTAAAGATATCTTCTGTGCACTTACAGATTCACTTCCTGCCTGTGGCTCCTGCTGTGGCTAAGCGTTAGAGATCTAATTTGTCTATATATGCCTTGTATGTTACGGTTCGTATCTGATGTTAAACTCGTGTAATATGTAAACATTGATAAGAGTTTCAAGCTTTATATCTGGGCGTAGGTCGAAATAACAAAATTGTACTATTGTTGAATGTTAATAGTTTTTATATGACCATTTACTAGTAACATATGTACTTCTACAGAACTTTTCTTCCGTTATGAGCTTGGTTTATGGATTAAAGGTGTTATCAGTAGTTGAGTAGAATTTTGTTTTTGTTTGTAAAACAATGCACACGGTTTTCTCATATTTTTAATGTGAAACTAGACTTGTTTGGACGAAATTTTTTAAATACTTGTAAAAAATTGAAATAGAAATTTCTATCAATTTATATAAAGTTAACAGAAGCTTTTCGTGTAATTTTTCAAAAATTTTACTTTTAACCTGTATACAAGTTATTTTGGTTAATAAAAAAGTTATTTATAATTTTATTATTTTTTTGAAAATGTATATGCAAAACTTTCTTGAAACAGCTTTATATTATGACCTGTTATGTCTGACTTCTAATAAAGTGAATAGAATTGTATGTATTTAATTTAACTTGTTTTAGAAAATAATTCTTTATCTTCAATAAGACATTATTTATGCTTTTAAGTTCTGTTAATTAGGCATGTACTTTAAAATTAATAGGTGAACGTTTCGTCTAGACTTGTTTGTGTTGAATAGGAATTTTTGGAAGAAACTTTACTTAGGCCGTGCAGGACTAAACTTCATAGCTATTGCATTCTGTACTCCCATATTTTGAAGCTGCACCCATAAAAATTGAAAATTTCAATTTTATCTTTTAAAAATCTGTATTTTGAATTGTATAATAAAAAATGAAAGTATATATTCTAGATTTGTAATATGTATTTTAAATTATATAATTAAAAAGATGTAATAAAAAGTTTATTTTTTTTTTAAAAAATTGTATTTTAAATTTTACAATCCGAAATGAAGGTACCTATTCTAGATTTATAATATATATTTTAGATTATATAATTTAAAATACATATTTTTATTCTGAAATATAATTTGTATTATAATATATATATATATATATTTAAATATATAATTTGAAATACATATTTTATATTTCAAAATATATAATTTTAAATATATTTTTTTGAAATGTATAATTTAAAATATATATTTTATTAAATTTGTAACAATTTTTTAAAGTTTTGTATATTATGTTAGATAATATTATTTTTTTTAACATAATTTTTTAATAAATAGTTCATAAATTAAGCACATAACATGATTGTTATAAACCATTTAATGTTTTAAAGTAAGTAAAAAAAAAAAAAAAATAAAAACAAAAAAATATATATATATATATATCGTTTGAATTTTGGTATAAATATTTGGATTAGTATTTATAATTGAAATTTAATTTTTTTTATAAAAATAATTTGGAAATCCAAATTCAGATATTTGAATTATGAAATAAATTGAATTATAGTATAAACAAAAAATTCATGTTTTCTAAAAAATTAACATAATATTAATATAATAATATGTAAAATAACTTGAGTATTATATAAATATTAAAAAATATAATAAAATTATAATTTAATAATATAAAAAATAAAGATAATATAATACAAAAATTCTTAACATTCAAAATAAATTTACCTATAATACTTTAATTAAATTTGGAAATATTATATCCATATATATAAAAAGATGGGTTTGGTATACATGTTGGAGAGATAGAGCTTCCAAATAGTTAGATTAAAAATTTGGATCTTTTAATTTTTAAAATTCAAAGAAAATGGAAATCTGATATGGAAATATTGTAAAATATGAATCAAAATTAAAAACAATTTAAATAAATGATTTTTTAATGAATTAGAACAGTGCAAAAATGGAACACTTTGACTAAACTAGATTTTTTATCACCCTTACTTACAACCTAATTATTGAATATATTAAAATAATAATCACGGTAAATAAATAATAGATATAAAACAAGATAAATTACTCATAGAATAAGCATGTTTCTAATATGGGACTCACGATGTGATAATACAAATAATTGATTTTTTTTTCGTCACACGAGGTATGTATGTGTGTGAAATAGGTGTGAATCAGTGCATGTATCCAATTGAACACGCAAATGGATGTGTAGCCAGTGTCACACTTGTAACAAGGTGAACGACAAAGTGTAATCAGCTATCATCTATGACAACCACAACACCTCTTTCAAATGATAGGGGAGGTTGAGGAACGATATGCTCTAATCCAAATTGCTGGAACACACGCTCTGACAAATGACGATATGAACACGTCGATCTTTGTCTAGCATTGTCTTGAGATGCATCACCTCTAGTCTAAACCATAACTTTACTTAATAATTTTGTTATTAATAATTTTTTTTTTAAAAATAAATACATTATGAAATGTGCATTTTGGGATTTTAGATTAAAAAATCATTATGAAATGTACAATTTAGAATTTATTTCTGAATATGAAGATGCATTATGGAAATTCACATTCCAGATTATGTTAATACATTATGGATTGTGTATTATGTAATGTATTTATAGATTTGAAAATACATTCCAGAATGTGTATTTTCGAATGCATTTCTAAATCCAGAAATTCATTTCGGAATGTGCATTCCAAAATATACACAAAGCTTCAAAATAAGTTATGGATTATGTAATCTAGAAATTTTTTGTATCACTGAATTCGAAATAAACCAACAACAATGATGTACTGGTTGGGGGTCGGGTAAGCCACGTCACTCTACATCATTGACCGACCAACCAGGTAATATCGACCACATTAAAGGACAAAATACAATAAATGACAAGTAAGAAAACATCATATAAATCAGGGTAACCTCCCAACAAATCCAGGCCCCACCCCGCCAAATCTGGGTGATACCTCGAGAAATCAACTAATACCAATTTCTTGAAGATATGCCCTAGATACGACCCATGAAGTAAATAACCCACTATCAAACACTATAAATAGGCCTTCTACAGAGAAGTAAGATATGCTTTTATCTGTTTTACATCATATACTCTCAATCTAAAGTACTTACTTGATCGTCGAAGAACCTTCTGCAGGTTTACTCACGACCAAGTGTTGAGGTGCTGAAGTGTTGAAGTATCAAGGAGTGAAAGGGTTGGAGAACTGGAGTGTGAAGGAGGGAAGACCGACTAGAAGGGAGTGGATACGAGAAAAGCGATTGAAACCAACAACAATTGTTATTGGCAATATCAGGTTTTATATAGGCCTACTTTGTCTATACAAGTATAGTTGGCGCTTACCGTGGGGTCGAGATAAAGTCAAAGCAAGCAACAATGGTTTCAATGAGACAGATGAAAAATGACAAGATGCTAGAATCAAATCAAATTGCTATGTTCCAGGCTCTACAAAAAGAGATTGAACAAATGCGTCAAAAGAACAACGAGGAGGTCGTCCACAGTCGAAAGAATGAAGAGGAGATACAAGTCCTTAAAGAGCAAAATGAGGAGATGAGGCAGCGACTAGCCGATCCCATACCCGGTGGGCATGGTCAGCGAAGGCAACCTTCTCCTCAGAGAAGCGAGCACACACAAAATCAGAACCAGGAGAGAAGAGTTATAGCCCAAACTCAGACTTATCAGTCTTCTAGAAGATGATCTGAAAAGACACCCCTTCACCGATGAAATCATGGAAGCACAACTCCCTCCTAATTGGAAGAGACTGAGTATTGAGAAGTACAAAGAACCACATATCTGAACGAGCATATTAATATGTACAAAACACAAATAAGCCTTTACACATCAACAAATCAGTGTGGGAAGAGTACCCATGCATAAACAATTCAAACACATTAATCTTTTATTTGACCGTTGATAGAATTTCTTTTTCTAGTTTTTCTAGCATTTGAAATAGAAAATTAAACTTTTTTTTACGTTTAGTTATCTTTTAAAAATAATATTATGAGAAAATCATGGTTGTTGAATGTTTTATACTAAAGTTTCTTACAAAATCTCCGATGAGTAGTTTTATAGGATTTCTTTCAGTTTTTCGATAATTCGAAACCATATTTTCCATATTTAGTTTATCTTTTAAAAGTAATATTCTCAGGAAACTACGCTTTCTTTGAATGTTTATTTAGTTTAGTTTCTTATAAATTTTGTTCAAAAGTTGAAAATCTAATTTGTCTAAGTTAAAATAAAAAAAATCATGTTATTTAAAAAAATATATAAAATTAACATTAATATTTTGTACTTGTAAACTTTGTTAAATATGTTTTAAAAGAAACACTAGTGCATAAAAGGTTAAAAACAACAGATATTTTAACTATAAAATGGAGGCTTTCTAGCCGCCTTTGATCAACACGTAGTCTTATGTGTTAGAATATATGGCTTTAAACTAGACGGGGGGGGGGGGGGGGGGGGGGGGTTGTGTTGAAAGAGGGTTGTGGGAAAAGTTGGGGAAAGAAATAAATTTTATTTAGAAAAAAGATAATAAAAAAT
>Ga0123342_1000617_pt1 | contig 57007 bp, 33 predicted proteins | sample Turbeawhitnodule_FD_89960 | JGI IMG/M metagenome (GOLD analysis project Ga0123342, IMG submission 89960) | Root nodule microbial communities of legume samples collected from Mexico - Turtle bean Mexico white nodule | ecosystem: Host-associated > Plants > Roots > Nodule | place: Mexico: Nepantla... | reverse complement strand
TTTTCCTTCTCCTTTGTTGATTCAATTTGACAATATTTGGTTCATCCAAATGAGTTTGGGATTTGGTACTTGTTTTGGTGAGTTCTTGATCTTAGAACTATGATCCAACTTCCAAGAAAGTGCCTCTACATTTTCCAGCTCAAGGTGATTCCTCAAAGTGTCAAGAATCTTGTTCTTTGTGGCTATTGGAATCACATCACTTCTTCTTTCCTTTGCTATTACACCTCTAACCCCACCTAGCCTGCCTCTTGGCACTCCCTGGTCGGCCGATCGAGGAGCGTTCTTTTTAATTCCTTTGTTGTCTCTTACAAGAGATTCAAGGAAAGATTTGTTAAAGTAATCATTCGGCCAGAGGCGACGACCTTCTTTTTGGATGAGGTTGGTCGGTCTCGGTTTCCTCTATATTGGACTGCTAAGCCTCGAGACTTTAAGGAGTGGCCGAGGCCGACGAAGAGTGACAATGAGGTCGAGATTCTCTCCCTCTTCGACCCACTCCCAATGAGGCTTCCCACTCGGTTGTTGATCGGTGTCTATGCCGAGGGGGCTCGCTGGGTGGCCGTTAGGGGTATGAGTCCTTGAGCCTTTCTTTGTCGGTCGGTTTCCTGGCTCTTTTTAACACTTGTAATCTTTTTTTTTTGCAAGAGTCATGGTGCAAGAAAGACCGACCGATGTTAGCGCCCTTGACAAACACAAGCAGCGGGCGGCCGAGCGGAAGGGTCGTCGTAGCATTGAGGTGCTGCCCTCAACAAGGGGCTCGGTCGGCCCGGGCTGATAGGGGCTCGGTCGGCCCGGGCTGATAGGGGCTCGGTCGGCCCGGGCTGATAGGGGCTCGGTCGGCCCTTCCCAGAAGTCCAAGAAACGTCCAAGGGATGGTGGGAACACTGCCACCACCACCCGATCGTTGGGATCCATACCGACACCTCCACCTCACCGAGAGATGGTCGAGATAGACCCGCCCTTACCCCGGCGCGCGAACGTGTGGCTGGGCCGCCCGAGGCTGACGCTGGAGCTTCGTCGTCACCCCTCGATCTTATGGGGGCCAGCCTTCAATTCACGTGAAGAGTTCATGTGGCCCTCCCTGAGGAGACTCGGGAGTCCATCTGAGGCGTCTCCCCCTCGGACCTGCTGAGGAGCGACCTCGAGTTGATGTGTCGCTCGATTGTCCTTATCCAGCACGGGATGCAAGGGCGAGACCGTTATTCCGAGGATGTGTCTTGGTTGGAGCATCAGCTGGTCGAGGCCACTGAAGATTTGAAGCAGTCTTTGGCTGCTAACAACGAATTCTCGACCAAGATTTCTCAAGACGCTGCCGAGGCGAGGCAGCGTTTGGCGGCGGGGGAGGCCGAGGCGGCGAGGGTGGCGGCGAAGATCTCCCAATTGAAGGAGATGGTTGAAGATAGGGATGAGAAACTCTCGTCCTCGACCGCTGAACTGGCCGCCCTCCAGGCCGCGAAGGACAAGGTTGAAGCCGAGTTGGATCACAACTTCGAGGAGTCCGAGGAGTTGTTGAAGCAGTGCTTCGACCGAGCGGTGCGCCAAGCCCATGTCCTTTATGGGGGGCCGCCGCCCTCTGGTGCTTTCGACCTCGATTGTGAGGTTTACCAGGGTCGGTTGGTGCCCAGCGCCGAGATGGGTGCTTTGGCGGCGCAAAAAGCTGGGTCGACCGAGGTTGAAGAGGGCGAATGTCTTGTAGAGATTCAAGAATAGGTTTGCCTTTGGCCGGGCTGTGGCCTTTTCTTGTATCTTTTAATTTCCTCTGAGGCAGGGGTATGGCCTCCCCTTTCGGCTCTATCAATGTATCGCCCCTTTTGCTTTTATCAATGTATCTCGATTTTCATTGTTTCTAAATCTTTACAAGTTAGAAATGTCGATCCTTGGACGAGTGTAATTGGTTATCGGCCATTATTGCAATTGTTCTAGTTTAAAGCGGTCGGCCATTAATTGTGCTTGCGTTGATCGAACAAAATTGAATGGGCAGTCGGCCATTAATTGTGATTGCGTTAATTGAACAAATTGAATGGGCGGTCGGCCATTAATTGTGATTGCGTTAATCGAACAAATTGAATGGGCGGTCGGTCATTAATTGTGATTGCTTTTAATCGAACAGGTTGAATGGTCGGTCGACCATTAATTGTGATGTTTAATCAAACAAGTTGAATGGTCGGTCGACCATTAATTGTGATATTTAATCAAACAAGTTAAATGGTCGGTCGACCATTAATTGTGATGTTTAATCTAACAAGTTGAATGGTCGATCGCCCATTAATTGTGATATTTAATCGAACAAGTTAAATGGGCGGTCAGCCATTAATTGTGATATGTAATCGAACAAGTTAAATGGGCGATCGGCCATTGACTGTGTGATTTCTTTGTGCCAAGTTATAAGGTTAACTTGGGTGTGTCGGTCTCGGCAGGGTATGCCGGTAGGGCTTCATCCAGACCGAGCCGAGTGTGAGGTGTTGGCATGGTATGTCGGTTAAGGCTTCATCCAGACCAAACCTGGTTAGTCGATCTCAGCAGGGTATGCCGGTTAGGGCTTCATCCAGAACGAGCCGAGTGTGAGGTGTTGTGGCAGGGTATGCCGGTTAAGGCTTCATCCAAACCAAACCTGGTTGATCAGTCTCGGCAGGGTATATCGGTTAGGGCTTCATCCAGACCAAGCCGAGAGAGGTGTTGGCAAGGTATGTCGGTTAAGGCTTCATCCATACCAAACCTGGTTGATCGGTCTCGGCAAGGTATGTCGGTTGGGGCTTCATCCAGACCGAGCTGAGGTGTTGGCAGGGTATGTTGGTTAAGGCTTCATCCAGACCAAACCTAGTTGGTCGTTCTCGGTAGGGTATGCCGGTTAAGGCTTCATCCAGACCGAGCCGAGGAGTAGCAGGAGAACGGTGCTAGTACTTTGATGAAAAAGCTTCGTCAAAACCTCCCTGGTAGGGTGAGGAAAGAGTGCGTGACTTTATTTAATTCAGCTGTAATAAAACTTGAGGTGGGTGGCATTCCACGTCCTCAGTACAGTTTTTCCCGAAAGTCACTCTAAGTGATAAGCTCCCCCCTTTGCGACTTCTCAGACTCGGAAAGGTCCCTCCCAGTTGGACGAGAACTTCCCTTCGTTTTTTCTCGCATCGTTGCGCATTTTCCAAATGAGGTCTCCCTTCTGGAAGCTCCTCGGCTAGACTTTTGTGTTGTATCGCCTTGACGCCCGAATCTTGCAGGCGGCCTTCCGAATCCTGCTTTTGTCACGAAATTCACTTACCAAATTGAGGTTGACTGCTAGGCTTTCCTCGTTTAGGGTGAGGTCGAACATCTGCATTCGTATGGTGGGCTCGGCCACCTCGACCGGGATCATGGACTCGACCCCATATGTCAGGCTGTAGGATGTCTCGTGCGTGGTAGTTTGGGGGGTGCATCTATACGCCCAGATTACTTCTATCAGCTCCTCGGTCCATCGGCCTTTTGCCTTGCCCAAGCGCTTTTTCAGCTCAATGAGTATGACCTTGTTAGCGGCCTCGGCCTGCCCGTTGGTTTGCGAGTGTTCTACAGAAGCCGTAACAGACTTAATGCCTAGGTCGTCATCAAAGGACTGCAGGCCTCGGTCAATAAACTGTCGGTCATTATTAGTTATTATCGTGTGCGGGACGCCGAATTGACAAACAATGCTCCTCTGTACGAAATTTTGCACATTTTTGGCCGAGATGGATGCAAGGGGTTCGGCCTTGATCCATTTGGTGAAGTAGTCGACTCTCACCAGGAGGAATTTGGTCTGCCCTTTTCCTGGCGCAAAGGGACCGATAATTTCCATCCCCCAAATGGCGAACAACCATGGGGAGATAATGTTGTGTAGCTCTTTCGGCCTTGTGTGGTGGAGAAGGCCGAACTCCTGGCACTTGACACATTTCTTCATGTATTCCACACAGTCACCCTGAACGGTCGGCCAATAGTAGCCCGCCCTCAAGACCTTAGCGGCCATCGTCCTCGCCCCAGAGTGATTTCCACAGACTCCCTCATGGATCTCGGCCAGAATGTACTCAACCCATTTGCTAGTGATGCATTTTAGTAGGGGGTCGAGTATCCTCTTCGGTATAAGTCTTCGTTGATCATGGTGTAGCGGGCACACTGTTGCTTCATCGTTTTTTCTTGCTCTGGCTCGCATGTGCCGTCCTGTAGGTACTGGATGATGGGTGTCATCCAGTTATCAGTCTCGGCCTCGACTACTTCCATGCACTCGGTCTCGGACACACTGGTGTGCCTCAACCATATCTGTATGACTGATCTCTGACGACTCTTTTTCTTGGTGATCGACAGCTTAGACAAGGTGTTGACCCTTTTGTTTTCCTCCCTTGGTATGTGCTCCAAGGGTGTTTTGTTGAACCAGGCGATGCTGTTTTAGGCGGCATGGTAGTAACATTGTAGTAGAGGCTCTTTCACCTCAAACTCTCCCTTGATTTGGCCAACCATAACCTGGGAGTTGCTCTTGCACACGACTTTGCACGCTCCCATGTCGTAGGATAAATTTAGCCCAGCGAGCAAGGCCTCGTACTCGGCCTGCTTGTTGGTCGCCCTAAATCCGAACTAGAGTGTTTGCTCCAGAAGGAGGTCGCCTGGCCCTTCTAGGACGACTCCTGCTCCGAAGGCTGTTTTGTTGGATGAACCATCCACATAGAGTGTCCACCTGCCCAAGAGGGTGAGCAGTGGTGTCAGCTCAACCGAAAAGTCGGTCAGGGACTGAGACTTGATGGCGCCCCTCGGTTCATAGCGAATGTCGAACTCGAACAGCTCGACCGACCAGCCTATCATTCTCCCTGCAAGGTTCAACTTAGATAAAATTTTAAAAATAGAGTAGTCGGTCCTTACAATTATTGAGTGATTTTGAAAGTAGGGGCGCATCCGTCTTGCTGTGAGGACCAGGGCGAGAGTCACCTTCTCGATCATTTGGTACCTCGTCTCGGCCACATGGAGGGTTCAGCTGACGAAGTATACTGGCCATTCCTCGCCCTCGGCCTCCTGTACCAAAGCAGCGCTGACTGCTTCCTCCGAGACCACCGGGTACACCAGGATTGGGTGGTTGGGTCTCGACTTCTGGATGACGGATGGTGATGTCAGGAACTCCATAAACTGCTTGAAGATTTGTTCACATCGTTTGTCCCAACTGAACTTGGCGGCCTTCCGAAGCAGTTGGACCATCGATATCGTCTTCTCGGCCAGTCGAGGGACGAACCTGAAGAGGGCGGTCAGGCGTCCCAGGAGTTGTTGTACCTCCTTGATGTTCTTTGGAGTTTTCATGTCGAGTATGGCTTGACATTTATCGGGGTAGGCTTCTATCCCCCGATGGGTGAGCATGAAGCCCAGAAACTTCCCTCCCTCAACCCCGAATGTACACTTCCCGGGGTTAAGCTTCATATTGACCCCTCTGAAGGCCTTGAACACCTCATCGAGGTCCTTCAGATGTTGTTCGAAAGAGTCGGACTTCATGACTATGTCGTCCACATATACCTCTACCGTCTGACCGATTAGGCCTTTGAAGATTTTGTCCATGAGACACTGGTAGGTCGCCCCCGCGTTCTTGAGGCCGAACGACATGACCTCGTAGTAGTAGTTGGCGTCGGCCGTCATGAAGGTCGTCTTTTCCTTGTCCCTGGGGTGCATGCTTATCTAGTTATAGCCAGAGTAAGTGTCCAGGAAGCTCAGAATTTTATGGTCGGCCACCCCATCCACCAGGCGGTCGATATTTAGGAGGGGATAGGTATCTTTCAGACATCCGCTATTGAGGTTTCTGTAGTCGACGCACATGACGTTCGTTTGGCTTGGTGACCATGACGACATTGGCCAGCCAAGTCGTGTATCGGGCCTCTTGTATGAACCCAACCGATAGAAGGTTCTCGGCCTCTGCCTTTGCTGCTAGGCGTTTTTCATCGCCCAGATCCCTCTTCTTCTGGGAGATCAGTAGGGCTTCTCTAAATATTGACAGTCGATGGGTGATGATGTCCGGGCTCACCCTCGGCATGTCTCGGTGTCCATGCGAACATGTCCATATTCTTCTTTAGGGTGGCGTGCATGATCTCGGCCTCGGCAGCTACCATGGTCGTCCCTAGAGCGGTGTTGTGTTCTTCATCAAGCAGGGGTACCCTCCTTAGCTCTTCTCGTGCCTCCAGTCTATCCTCGATCGCCCGGGGGGCGAGGTCTACCAACGCAACGGTTGGCTCGACTAACATCGGTCGGGCCCCCCTGGGTGACCGGTCCTTTCGGGAGGACTTTCTCTTGGGAAAGGTGTCGTTCCTTAAGGGCTCCACCTGGAGGCTTTCGACATAGCACTCTCGTGCCTCCTTCTGGTCCACGTGGACCGTAAGAATGTCTCCCATCTTCGAAGGGAACTTCGTTGCCAGGTGAGGGGTCGATACGATGGCCATCAGTCGGTTGATGGATGGTCGGCCGAGGAGGATGTTGTAGGAGGTATTGGCATCGATGACCAGATACTGGATTTTTATTGTCTTGGTGTTCTTCCCCTCGTCGAAGGTGGTGTAGAGCTCAATGTAGCCATTGGTGCCCACCCTCTCACCCGAGAACCCTACTACATGGTCGTCGTAAGGCATCATCACAGTCTCGACTTTCCTCATGGCCTTGAACGTTTTCCAGTAGAGGATGTCTATTGAACTTTCTTGGTCCATAAGGGTCTTCTAGATGGTGAATTGGTCTATATCGATCGATATTACCATTGGGTCGTCCTGTTGGCGATAATCCATGCCTTCGAAATCCTCCTCCGTAAAGGTGATGGGTGGCATCCTCAGTCGAAATGCCATCATGTTCACCTGGTGCACCGCCCGCAAGTGTTTCTTCCGAGCGTTGTTGGTGCTCCCTCCCCCGGTGAAGCCACGGGCTATAGTGTTGATAACCTCTCGGTTACCTCTTCTGTCGGCCTCCCTGGGAGGGTCATCCCTGCGGAGAGGATCGTCCCTCCTAGGTTGTCGGTCGTCTCTGTGATCTCGATCATTTCAGTCGCGTTGGGGTGACCTTGTTCGCCTAGGGGGATACGCCCAGCGGGGTGGGTCTCGGTCGTTCCTGACGAATCGGCGGAGGTGCCCAGCCTGGATAAGTTCCTCAATTTTATCCTTCAGAGCCTAACACTCCTCGGTCGAGTGCCCGCTGTTGTGATGGTACAGACACTGCATCCTTCGGTCAGCATTGTTTGGGCTGGCCACTTTCCTTGGAGGAGGGATCAACTCGGCGTTGAGAGCCTCATCCAGAATCCTTCCCCTCTCGGCCGTCAGGGGTGTGTATCTCGAGAACCGGATTAGTCGATCCCGATTGTCTCTGCGTCGGTCGTTCCTTTGACTCGGTCGGCCCTGGCGGTCTTTTTCCTCCTTGTTCTTCTCTCCACTGGCCTCGGCACGAGCCTGGTTATGGAACTCTCTGAGTTCTTCCAACTACATATACTTAGTAACTCTCTTCCTCAGCTCGTCTAGGCTGTCGGCCGGCTGCATGCACAGGTTGTCAGCAAAGGGCCCTAGACGTAGGGTTGTCAACATGTGATGCATGGCAACGTCCGAGCTTAGATTCCGGATGTTCATTGCCACCTTGTTGAACCTATCAACAAAGGTTCTCTGGGACTCTCCCTTCTCCTGAAGGATGCCCACCAGGGCGATGGAAGTCAGGTGGTGCGACCGGCTGGTGGCGAACCGGGTCTCAAACTTCGTCACGAGGGTTGCAAAGTTGTCAATGGAGTTGGGTGAGAGCTTGGTAAACCAGCTAAGGGTTGCTCCCTTGGGAAACACTCGGCACAAAACTGCATCGTCCGAGGTGTAGAGACTCATATGGGTGGTGTAAGCGTCCATATGCTCATCGGTATTGGTCGATCCGTCATATCGGTCTCGGTTGAAACCCTTCCACTTGTCAGGCAGTGGAACTCCAATAATGGTGTTGGTAAAAGGATGTCGACGGGTCGAGTCCGCCGTCACGGTTGTCCGGGTGGACCTGACCAGGCATGACTCGTCGTCCATCTCGGTCTCCCAGGGAGGGAGTCTGTCTCTCGTCCCCTAGGTCCGACCTGGGTTGGGGGGAGAGGTGTAGGACCTGCCGACAACATTGGTCGACACAGCAGAAGGTCCTCCCTCCCCCAGCTTATTTTTCATCTCTTCGTTCTCCCTGTGAAAAACATGCAACTCCTGCTCGTTCTTCTGAGCAGTCTCCTCGACCTTTCTCTTTATCTCGGTCATCTCTCTTTGGAGAGACAGCAACAACATCGTTTGGTCGGCTTCAGTCATTCTCTCCATACTTCTGGTTGAGACCATCTACTTTGTTTCTTCAGCTAGTTTCTCTCGGCTCCACGGTGGGCGCCAATTGTTCCTGCTAGGGAGATGGGACCTAGAGAACTATTGAAGTCTTCGTCTTCCTCCTTCAGTCGGGCAGCTTGCTAGGGTTTCACTGGAATCCTTCTCACCTTCGTGTTTCTCTTTCGGCTTTCAGTCTCGAATGGACACCGAATGGGGGGGGTACCTGCGGAAGGCACTCCGACGCTCAAGTCAGTAATGTGAGTGATCGATATTCGGGTAGGTGCACAATAATAAATGACGTACCTTTTTCCTTGGAATGTGTGCTATTTATATTATTTTAATGGGCTTACCTCATTGGGCCTTATTAGTGGAATGGATCACACTTAGGGTTGCATTACCTAATCCTTAATGATGGCTTAACTTCACTAACCTTGGTTTGAGCCTTTAATGGTTATACGTGTCGGTCGGCCTGGCCGTGCGTGGTGTGTCGGTCGGTCGGCCAGAGAGACAAACACACTAGCGTGTGTCTCGGTCATCTCGGGCAGAGAGACCGAAACACGTCATGATGTCGGTCGGCCATACCGATAAAAAAAATAATACTTTTTTTTTTTCAATTCAGATTAATTTTTTTATTATAGATGTGACTGACTTTCTTTTTTTTTTTCCTTGTATGTTCTTTGATTGAAATTTAGCTATTAAACAAAGACAATATGTATATATAAACAACAAAATAAATCAATGTAGTTAAGTAAAAAAAAACAATGTGGGGAGGTACCTGCGGAAGGCACTCCGACGCTCAAGTCAGTAATGTGAGTGATCGATATTCGGGTAGGTGTACAATAATAAATGGCGTACCTTTCTCCTTGGAATGTGTGCTATTTATATTATTTTAATGGGCTTACCTCATTGGGCCTGATTAGTGAAATGGATCACACTTAGGGTTGCATTACCTAATCCTTAATGATGACTTAACTTCACTAACCTTGGTTTGAGCCTTTAATGGTTATACGTGTCGGTCGGCCTGGCCGTGCGTGGTGTGTCGGTCGGTTGGCCAGAGAGACAGACACACCAGTGTGTGTCTCGGTCATCTCGGGCAGAGAGACCGAAACACGTCATGATGTCGGTCGGTCATACCGATAAAAAAAATAATACTTTTTTTTCAATTCATATTAATTTTTTTTATTATAGATGTGACTGACTTTTTTTTCTTGTATGTTCTTTTATTGAAATTTAGCTATTAGACAAAGACAATATGTATATATAAACAACAGATAGGCTTAAAACTATAGAAACATTGATTTCTCTTGTTAAATTTTTGCAGAAATCAATGTTTCTATAGTTATTACCCATTCACTTAAAACGAGTGCATACACTACTTTCATATGCTATTTTTTCTTCCTCTTTCATGCAAATATGCAATCTATAGTGTTACTCCTGTATTGTTTTTGTTCAAATTATAAATTATAAATCAAATATAGAAAATAATATATAAAATTAAAATTTAATTCATTAAAATAAAATAATATAATAAAAAATTCAGACACGCCCGTGTTTCCTAAGTTAAAAGAATGAGGATTTTGCTCGTACACCAAAGAAAGAAAGAAAAAATTGTATTCTTTTCTCCCTCATTCTTTTTCTGGAATATTTTATATACATATTATAATTATAAATTGTTAATATAATTTAGAATCATGATAATTTACAACTAAATTCCAGTTTTTATTTTTTGCCTAACAGCTCACATGTGGATCGTCTTCATATCATTCATGAGAAATAGATACTCATACAAGTTTTAATATACATCTAGCCAAAGACTAATAAACTTCACAATCCAATCACGAACATTTACTTTAAATTGAGAAATCACACATGTCATTGTTTACATACGGTGAGTTTTGTGAATATAATTTTCATGCATTTCCCCTAGCCTTCATATTCCCCCGTGACCTGTTCAGGAATCATGTAAGTATGAGCGAAGAAAAAGTAGTGGTGTAGAGGCTTCGATTTTTCTTTTGAATCTAACACTAAATTTTCAAGACTCCCCTCAACATACCGTCTTGGTCACACGTAGCAGAAATTCAAGAATTTCTGAGAAATTGGGTCTGAGAGATGAATCGTGGTGCCAACACCAGTCAAGCAATTCCACTAACTTTGAATGAGTATGGCTTGGAATTTTAGGCCTTAAACCCTGCAATTCATATATACAAAGCTTACTCAATTTCACAACATGTTGTGGCTTGGTAGCTTAAGATACTATAGATAGAACTTTCAAGTTAGTGTCCACTGATACTGCATATGTAACTTGTAGTCAAGGAGTACCTTCTGGATCACTCCTACTGCTGCTTGCAATGGGGACAAGTGCTCATAAGGAAGCTGTCGTTTAGTCATAAGACATAGGCCAAAGATGTGAATTCTGAGCAACCAAAGTAATACTGATAAAACAATGTCTAAAGTATACCTACTAACTCTTTTGTTATCAATTTCTGATAAATACTTTGTTACTCACTTTTGCTCTACTCTATGCCAAGTTGTACACTATCAGTTAACCCCTATACGACTTAAAATGGCTAGAAATTTCTACCAAGTACTTTTTCAGTAACAGGAAATAATCCAGATTGCAGAATTGAGTTTATATACTTGTATTAGAAGAGTGCACTAAGTGTTGAGGGTGACTGTTATTTCTAACTTCTAAACGTTGATTTACTAATGTTGAAAGATGGTTTTGATTATTTGACCACAATTATGATTAAAGCTATTGAGTGTGTGAATAAAATTATCAGTAACTTGTTGAAAAGATCAAAAGTCATGCATTTCGATTAGTAATTCTATTAGTCCCGTCCCAATTGAAAACGATAGAGCGTTGCCAGTACAAAAAGGTTAATATAAGTTACAGAGTAGAGAGAGTAAATAAGTTTTCAATTGGAAACAAGAAGGGGACTGTTTAATTTTTGGTTCTATGAATATCAAACAAGAGAAAGTAAAAGAGGGGGAAAAGGCTACCTTTCCTGTGAGAAGTTCCCAAAGAACAATGGCAAAGCTAAAGACATCGGCTTTGTGATCATATGGTCTATGTTCAATAACCTTCCATATGTCAAGGGAATCACAAGTTTAATCATAATCATAATCATAATCAATACAGTGAGCAGTAAAAAGCAAGAAATACCAATAGTTTTTCAGTTGTCTTACATAACCAATTAAAACCTCCATAATAAAAACCAGAGTGCCTACCATTGTATTTTATTGGAGGTTGTTACATTTTTCTTTTCTTTTGGATGAGAATTTTACAATAATGGGAGACAAAATACTTATTATCCATCGCAAAGCGCTTAGGCAACCAAAAGCAGTATTGAAACCATGTCAGCATTAAGTACTGTTCATCAGAAAAAAAAGACATCATTCTCTTCCAACCTGTCTAGATTCATTCATCTTATTACATCAAAAACTGCTGCCTATTGTGTCCTTAAACAGCCCCATCCATGCCTGTAAGTTATACAATTAATAAATTTAAAGTGATCAACCCTATATGGCAATACTCATAAATATACACAGACCTCTGGAGCCATCCACCGATAAGTTCCTGTTTCTGCAGTCATTATGCCAGACTGATTGTGCACTCTAGCCACACCAAAATCAGCAACCTTAACTACCTGTTGGAAAAGATATTAAAAATAAGACACAAAGGCATGAATTCCCCCAAGCCATAAGATCAGTATACCTAAACTTTGTAAAGTGATATTGCGTAAAGATGCAAACACATGTAGAATAGAAAAATGTTGAAAAGAACTTCAGAAAAACAAAACATTATATGAAAATATAAAGACTCTATCAAGGCATTGCAATGGTTGGTCGATCATCTGTTAAAAGAAGTTATATTCATTCCAAAATACTAAGCAAATGTATTTTGATTTCTTCATCTGCCAAGGTTGACTCAATTAAATTTATATATTTTAATTGATTTGTGAAACCATTCACTTTATTTACAATATATAATAAGACGGAAGACATCCAATATTATAGTAAAGTCAATAAGTTGACAGCACTTACAAAGAAGTTATAAGCCAATAAAGTCAAAAGTAAATGTACAGTGTAAACTAACCCCATTCTCATCTATCAAAAGATTAGACGCTTTAAGGTCCCGATGTATGATATTATTCTGATGCAGATATTTCATTCCTTCGGAAACATCAATGGCCACTTTGAGTAAAGATGGAAGAGTAAGGGCTGTCTTCTGTTTATGCAAAAAGTCGAACATACTTCCACCAGGCATGTATTCTGTGAAAAAAATATGCATTGAAATTCACAATATGTTTTTCCCATTACATTGACCTTTCAATCAATGAGAAAAGAGTAACAAGAACTAGTTTTACCTGTGACCAGGTACAGGTTTGGGGGTTTTGTACAAGCGCCAACAAATTTAACAACATTTCTGTGCTGAATTTTACTGCAAGAATTAAATTTATAAAAGTCATGAATTGGTACACAGACTTTAACTCAAGGAGATGATGACTTATATTGCACATAATAACAATGACAACAACAATCAAGCATTTTAAAGAGATGAGATGAAGTGTTGAATTGACTGTTAACTACCTAAAACAACCCTCATCTAATCACCTTATATCGATGCTTGAGACAGACTATGTAAAGAATTGCAACAAAGCACAGCATAGGCAGGTTTTCTACTTCATAGAAATAAAAGACTAGAAATATTTCCTTTCTCTTTCTCACTCTACAACTTCTGCATAGAAGCATTTGGACTATATTTAATATGGACCTTAATCATCTGAGCATGTAATTTAGGAAAAGAACCAGTAAGATATTTCGTTATTTTATTTATCTGATTGAATGGTTAGACAAGTCTTTATTTCCTGCTTACAATCATCTTGATTAAATATTAATGTAAATTCGGAGAAAAGGCTCAGTGGCAGGGGAGATGAGAGGAGGTTTTTGATAGAACGAACCTTAGGATATACACTTCCTGAGCAAACTCCCTTTGTATATTTTCATTCAGATTATCGTGCTTTAGAACCTTGATAGCTACATCTTGATTGCAGAATGTACCTTTATACCTGTTTCAACTAACCAGTTACTCAAATGTACTGATCCACAAACAAATCAAGAAGAAGAAATGATAATAACTTACAAATCACTGAAAGGTCCAGATGCAATTTTATTTTCATATCTCATACACCCGGCATCAATTCTCCAGATAAAGTTCATCCTGGTCTGCTCTTGCTTTGCAGTAGTACTAGTAGGAATACTCCCATTTTCTTTCAATTGATGTTGCTTCCGGAATTTTTCCACCAAAAATAACAACTTATAAATGAACTATGCAAGCAAAACTTATTTTGTTAAGCTAAATATTAGTCAAGAACGTTAAAAATTCTACCACTGTTACCATAAACTATATATGAAATTTTGGGGTAACAACTGATCATTTTTCTTAATACGCAGAAGGGTTTTTTCAGACATATAAAGTAAATATGTAACGATAAGTGACATCTAGAGGGCCTACCTGGAGTTTCTGAATTTTCTTTGCTAGTTCATGTTTTAACTTCTCCGTCTCCTATAAATTTCAAACATGGACATATGTCATGTAAACTTGTTGATTTTCCTATAGACAGAATTCAATGAACTATTGTACTTCAATCTGCAAAATAATAGGGAAATACCTCAATTGGCCAACCACCAACAACAAAAACATCCAATGAATAACCGTCTATTGTCGAAAAAGCATGTGCTTCTAGAATGTCCAACCCAGTCTCAGAAAGTAAGGAAGTCAACTGTAGTTCAACAGAAAGGCTTAAAACTATAGAAACATTGATTTCTGCAAAAATTTAACAAGAGAAATGGAAACTGAGGCTGCATATTGGTTCATCTCTACATTTGATTTTATCAGAAAGTAAGGAAGTCAACTGTAGTTCAACACAAAGGCTTAAAACTATAGAAACATTGATTTCTGCAAGTTTACAAAAGAAATTACTCATTCACATTTTACACATTTTACAATAATAAGATTAATTACCTGACTCAGGAGTTTTGGCTTGTCATTTGTTGAAATTGTGATTTCATGCATAGGCCTGCGTATAGCAGAATGAAAAGTGATAGCAAGGAACAGAAGTTTGAAGCCGGAAAAAAAATGAAAATTTTAAAAAATATTAATTATTAATGCTTGTTATAAGCATGAGCATAATTAAAATACATTTGTGCAAGCTTTTTAATAAGTCACGACTCTTTTAATTGATCAATGTATTTATGGTTGTATGACCTAATTTATTTATCTTGAAAAAAATGTATCGCTAAACAAATATCACCTTGATTATTGATACGAGGAAATGGTGAAAAAGAAAATGTATTATTTTAATCTTAAATGCTTTTATACAGTCAACGAACTGAAATTTATAATAAATATAATTTTTCAGATAGTAATCATAAATCTAAAGGGTTGCCTTTGTTGAAATCTCACTTCGATAGAGATTAGAGTCTTTCATAATATATAAATAGGTGCAAATCTCAATCTCATGAACCGGTTTTATGGGGTTAAGTTAGACTTAAAGTCCACTTCGTAACATTGTATCAGAGTCATTTCGAACCTATCTTAGCGAGTATTTGTTGGATTTATCAGACCACCCGCTATCGGGCCGTTATCGGATCACCCATAACATATATTTCCACGCACGAGTTGATAGCCTCGGCGTGAGGGGTGTGTTGGAGATCTCACTTCGACTAGAGATTAGAACCTTTCATAATATATAAGTGGCTGCAAACCTCAACCTCAACCTCATAAGCCGATTTTATGGGATTGAGTTAGGCTTAAAGTTCACTTCGTAACAGATTTACTGGATTGAAAACTCTTTTAAACGATCATTACATACATTATATATTCTATTTAAATTGAAGAAAAAATCCTAGTATTAAAAAGAAAAGGAAATTTAAAGAAATAAACACTAGATTTGGAGGAAAAGGTACTGATAAATAGATTATAGGTGAACTTTTACCGAGCATAATGTGCATAAAAATTCAAATAGTTATCCCTGTCTCGGACTGGCAAGAACTGGGCGTGGCCAAGTGCATGTTCCACATTAGATGACGAAGCGAAGGCTGGTGGAGGATGGAAGCTAAGAAAGCATGAACAACAAAGAGTTTATAATGCAACTTCAAAAGTAGGTGATGAATTCAATATAGTGTTAAAAAAACAATAAATAATGACACAATCATGCCTCGTGTTGCCTTGAATACCAGAATCTTCAGGACAAACTTTACTTTGTGAATTTGAAAGAAGTGATTTACTAGAACCACCAGCAGAAGAAGCAGAAGAGGAACGAACCTGCATAAAACATATATTGTCAAAGTAGAGCAAAATCAACCACAAGCAAAGTTTCAAGTGCCTTAGATTGATGTTCTACGTACTACTGAATTCAGAACATAATAATTTGTAATGTATAAATATTTGAGAAACAACCTTACATCTTGTTAAAATTTTAAATTTATTTAATCATATACCATCATATGTGATAAAATTTATTAATTTTATAATAATTACTTTAAAATTATATTAATAATTTTTTTTATTAATTTAAATGTAACACAAATATATCTTATTATATGACAATGTAAGAAGAAAAAAAAAATTACACACTATGTAGCTTTTAAACTTGTATATTTTTTATTATTTATTATTAAGCTGAGATTGTTTTCCAAAATAACTATTTTTGAAGTGAAACGTATTATTGTTAAAAGGAGATACGAAATTGATAATTTTAATGAAAAATCAAGTATTAGTATTTTTACTAAGTAATATTTTTAATTAAATCATTAAATTATATTTTTAATTATTGAACTTTAAATTGTCTGTCATGGAAAAAATATAATCTTCGATAAAGTTTTAAAAATAATTTGTTTATATTTTTGAAGTGACTACGTTTTGAAGGAATTTTATTAATTTGGTGTAGTTTTATCTTTTAAATATTAAAATAGATAAGATAAATTAAAAATTATTAAAATAGATAAATCTACGACTTGAGTTTAAATATACTAAGATATCACGAATGAAATCGTCTCTTTTGATACGATTTAACATTTCAATAATTTTTTAATAAATTTTATCTATTTTAATAATTAAAAAATAAAATTTAATCAAATTGATAAAATTCCTCATTTGAAAGCTATGGTGAAGAGAAAGAAAAGGAGAGAAAAACCATAAACACTAAACATATTATATACTAGTTTTAAAAATTTAAAAGAGTCCTAGTTAATAATTAAAGGGAGTGTTGGCTATTAGTAAATAATAAAGTGAAAAATGACATAATAAAAAATAGATTTCCATTTATATATTTAGGTAATTTCTTTGTAGAAAAGGAAGCGTTACGTTGGTTCCTTCGGCAACAATGTCGCCTAATGCCAACATAGTGCGTCATACATAAGCATATTCTACATACTATAGTGATTGGAATTCAAGGAAAATTGACTCATGAAGGCGACAAGAAACATTAGAACCCAAAACTTATTCTGGTAGTGAAAAAAAAAGTGCGTTTGGTGGCCATTATGTTGTTGTTTTTATTAGTTTGGGGAGAATGACCTGTACAAGACGAACTTCAACTGCAGGTTTGGTTGCTGTAGTTGGGCCTCCTGCAATGTCCAGTAACCTCTTATGCATCAAAACTTCTTCTGCCCTCTCCACATTCATGTCCAACGCATATCTAACATAACATAACATATTACTTCAATTCACAAATTAACAACCCCATCAATAACGACCAGCAAGACGAATACAACGTATGAACAATCAAACAGTAAAAGATGGTAAGAAAAATAAAGATTTGGTGTGCCTGGCGGGGAGGCGATAGAAGTGCGTCCAAAGATCGTCCTCAAAACCAGGAAGCACAGCCTCTGGGACATTCAATTCCTTGAGTCTACACAAAACCTCGTTATAAACTCCAACCTTCTGTCTCTGTTTTGGACATCGATGATTCCATCCAGAATTTAAAATTCCTCTGTTGCAACTCTCTGTGTCTCCCATGTTTACTGAATCCTAGTCAACAACCAAGTACAATAATCGTTAATATAGTAATATCATAACATGACACGAACAAGAACAAGAACAAGCGAAGTTTGAAGGACATGAAAAGCTCTCTGCATCGTGTCGGGAAATTAATGGAAGTAGAGTTTTATATAACAGTAATGAAGGGGAGTAATGCGCACCGGTAGCTTGGCTAACCCCATTCGACGTGGATTGTACACAAGAATTAACCATAGAGATTAAGCAATGACGATAAACACAATAAAAATGGTTTTTTAATATATGAATTGATTAGTTAATATAAATGTTGATGGCATCACCCACCCACCAAACACTGGCGCCCCTTGTTTCTCTCGCCTCCCACATAAACTACCATAACATCACACTCATACTTACTCAGGCCCAACTAAATGTTTATTTTAGTATTTCACAGTTATTTAATTTATCTACACATCACACGTCATCGTTCTCTCAATCTTTTTTTCTTTCTTTCTTTTGTTTTTAATACAAAACATTTACTTATTATCCGATAACCTTTCGCACAATTATTCTTAACCAATATTAAGAAATAAATGCGAGAAAAAAAAAACACATAAAGAACGACCAAGCGACTAGTAGTACACACATAACTTTTATATATCCTTTTCCTTTTATGTCATTCCCGTAACAATTTTAAATGTCATTAATATACATTGTTATTAGTTATCATTGTCATTAAAATAATGCTTATTTAATTAAATGTTTCAGTTACTTAATATGAATTGACTTTTTAAAAAAAAAACGATTTTTTTTAAAAGTCATCTCTCTCTTGATTATTATTAGTAACCATGAATAGGGAGGTTAAGCGAGGTCACAGCTTAGGTAAGACGGAGTGGGACTCTTCAGACTTTTTTTTAAATTAGGTTTTAAATTAGGAGTTAGAATGAAAAATAATGTGACTAATTTATATATTATATTATTTATATTATTTGACAGGATAAATTTATAACAGTATTACCACTTAAATTATTTATTATTTATAAATTATGTTTTTTACTGGTAGGGCTCACACGACTGGGACCATGTCTCTGAATTTGATCATTATGTTGATCGACACTATAAAACCAATTACGCTTAAGCAGAATTAGTGAGACTAATCAGCAATCAAGAGTTAGGTAATACACTTCTAAACATGACTGAGTTCTCTAACTTGGTCCAATAAGAAAGGCTCATTACAACCAAATAAATAGACACAAAATCCAAGAACCAGGTACGTCATTATACAGTACTCAGAATACTGAGTGTCGAATACTAAATCTGACTTGAGCATTGGAGTGCCTTCTGCAGGTACCGTCCAAGTCTAGACTTTGTGGAGACCAAGAGGAATAAAGGAGCTTGCTTGGAGAGGAATAAGAATTCAGACCGACCGATCGAGGAGGTAGAGGAACGGCTTGAATCGTTCTCTACGTCTCGACCCCATTCGAAAACAATTGGCGCCCATCGTGGGGCCGAGAGAACTAGCGTAAAGAGGAAAGTATATGGTATCAACCCGAAGCATGGCTAGTGAAAAGATGACATTGTTAATGTCTTTACAGAGAGAGATGGTTGAGATGAAGAGAAGGAATGAGGAGATCACTCGGAAGAATGAGGATGAAATCCTAGCTCTCCAAAAGGAGAATGAAGAGATGAAAAGGAAGTTTGTAGAGGCGAGACCATCTTTGAGACACTGGTGTCCAAGTTCGAGACATAGTTTGTCACTAGCCGACCGCATCATCTACCTCCATCGCCCTGGTCAACATCCTCCAGGAGAAGGGGGAATCACTGAGGAAGTTTGTAGACAGGTTTGGTAAAGTGGCCATGAGCATCCAAAGCCTAAGCCCGGATGTAACAATGTTATCACATGCTGACAACCCTGCGGTCGGGACCTTTTGTTGATAGCTTGTGCATGCAACTGGCTACAAGCTTGGACGAGCTTAGGCGGAGGGCCGCCAAGTTAATGTAGCTGGAGGAGTTGAGAGAGTTCAGAAATCAGGCCCAAGCGGAGGCCAATGGAGACAAGGGAAAGGACAAGAAGGAGCGCCAAAACCGATTAGCTGCTGGTCAAAGGGATAGGTGTAGAGACAACCGGGGCCACCGGTTCACAAGATACACCCCCTTAATTGCCGACAGGGGAAAGATCTTGGACGAGGTCTAAGCGCCAAGTTGATCCCTTCACCAAGGAAGGTTGCAAGCCCTGATAACATCAACCGTACTCGTAGGTGTTGGTACCACAGAAACAGTGGACATATTACCGAGGAGTGCCAGACATTGAAGGACAAGATTCAAGAACTTATCCAAGTCGGGCACCTCCGCCAGTTTGTACAAGGGAACTGAGGTGCCAAGCGGCCCCCACAAAGGGAGGAGCCAACGAGACGAAGGGTCTACTCCCCTCCGAGAGCACGAGAAGACAACCACCAACTTAAGCGTCGACCAAAGAGAGAAGACCCTCCAAGAAGGGATGAGAGAAGGGGTAACCGAGAGGTCATCAACACAATCGTTGGAGGATTCACTGTAGGAGGTAGCTCCAACAGCGCAAGAAAGAAACACCTAAGGGTGGTGCATCAGGTGAACACCATCTCCTTCTGACCGATAATGTCACCCATCACCTTTACTGACGAAGATTTCAAAGGCGTCGACCCTTCATAAGACGACCTCATGGTGATATCGGTCGGCATCGACAAGTTCATCATCATGAAGACACTAGTGGACCGGGGCAGTTTGGTAGATATTCTCTACTGAAATACCTTCAAGCAAATGAGGATAGCCAAGGAAGAGATGAAGTTGTATGACGACCATGTGGTCAACTTCTCGGGTGAAGGGATATATCGAGCTTTATACCACCTTCGGCGAAGGGAAGGCGAGCAAGACGATCAAGATTCGATATCTGATAATTGACGCCAACACCTCCTACAACATCCTTTTGGGACGACCGTCCATCAACAGATTGAGGATGATTGTCTCCACACCTCATCTAGCAATGAAGTTCTCAACGGCATCGGGAGACATTCTCACAGTGCACGTAGATCATAAACTCGCACGGGAATGTTATGCATAAAGCCTTAGGGTGGAGCGTACATGGCACGACACCGACCAAAACCAATCCCCTAGGCGTAAATCTTCTCGAGGACGGAAGTCCCCTCGAAGAGAGGTTCAGTCGACACGAAAAGAGCACACAGTCGCTCTAATCGATTTGGATCCCCAAAAGACCGAGTCGAGGCTAGAGGCTAAGGAAGAGTTACGACGAGTTCCTTTTCTCGACGAGCAACACAACACCTGTGTAGGCACAACCATAGCAACGGCCGAGGCCGAGTTGGTGCATCAGATGTTAAAGAAGAATTTTGATCTCTTCGCCTGGATAGCATCTGATATCCAGGGGTAAGCCTGGATATCATCACCTACAAGCTTTCAGTCTACAAGGAGGCGCGCCCGGTCGCGCAGAAGAAGAGAAAGCTCGGCAGGGAGAAGAGATTGGCATCGAAAGAGGAGGTCGAGAAGCTTCTATCATCCGGGTTCATACGAGAGGCCCGGTACACCACTTGGTTGGCCAATGTAGTAATGGTCACCAAGCCCAATGGTAAATGGAGGATGTGTGTAGACTACACAAACCTCAACAAGGCGTGCCCGAAGGACTCGTACCCGCTTCCTAACATCGACCAGTCGGTGGATGGCGCTGCCAGCCATAAAATCCTCAGTTTCCTAGACGCTTATTCTGGCTACAACCAAATAAGAATGCATCCTAGGGACAAGGAGAAGATCACCTTCATGACAGACAGTGTGAATTACTACTATGAGGTAATGTCGTTCGGCCTGAAGAACGCTGGAGCAACCTGCCAGCGACTTATGGACAAAGTCTTTAAAGGACTCATCGGTCGAAATGTAAAGGTCTGTGTGGATGACATAGTGGTGAAGTTGGACTCATGCGAATAGCACATCAAAGACCTGGAGAAAGTCTTTGAGGCGTTAAGGCGGACAAATATGAAGCTCAATCCATAGAAATGCGCATTCGGCGTGGAAGGCGACAAGTTTTTGGGTTTCATGCTAACCCACCGAGGGATTGAAGCCAACACTGACAAATGTCAAGGAATACCCGAGATGCAAAGCCCTCAGAACGTAAAGGAGGTGCATCAACTTATAGGGCATCTCACTGACATCTCAGATTTGTCCCTCAGTTGGCCGAGCGGACATGGTCGATGGTACAACTGCTTCGAAAAGTAGCCAAATTCAACTGGGATGACAAGTGTGAAACAATCTTCCAATAACTAATGGAGTTCCTGACATCGCCAACAGTTTTCAAAAACCGAGACCCGACCAGCCAATTATTGTTTACTTATCAGTCTCAGAGGAAGCAGTCAGTGAAGTACTCGTATAAGAGGTGGAGAAGGAAGAACACCTCGTGTATTTAGTCAGTCAGACACTCAACGCGGCCGAGACAAGATACCAGATGATAGAAAAGGTAGCTTTCGTCCTAGTCCTGACAGTCAGACGGATGCGACCCTACTTCCAGAACCACACCATAACAGTAAGGACTAACTATCCAAATTTAAAAATTTTATCTAAAGCAGATGTTGCAGGACGCATGATAGGATGGTCGTTGGAGCTCTCGGAGTTCGACATCCGTTGTGAGCCAACGGGTGCAATCAAGTCTCAATGCTTAGCTGATTTCTCCGCTGAACTAACTCCCCAACAGGACCTTTCAGCTGGATGGACGATATACGTGGATGGTTCATCCAACAAAGTTGTGTTCGGGGCAGGGGTCATCCTCGAAGGATTGGGCAATCTCCTCTTGGAGCAAGCACTCTAGTTCGAGTTAAAAGTCACCAACAATCAAGTCGAATATAAGGGTTTCGGATATCCGAGCAAGTAAGAGCAGTGACTCGACACTTTAGGGGACCACTATTTAAAGCCTTTGAGGGGCTCAGGAGACGAAGCATCACTTTCATTTCAACCGTTAGGTCTCCCTCGATCCAATAGTCTTCATCGGTTGGCGCCCAAAAAATCTCTCATTAATGCACGTCATGCATTTAGCGCTGCCCAACGTCACGTCAAACCTCTGGAAGCTCAATCATCACATCAATTTGGACAAAGACTCTTCGGATTAAACATCCTCGAGCATGGGGAGCAAGTGTAGTGGTAAGGCTCGCACGACCGAGACCATGTCTCGAAATTCGGTCATTACGCCAACCGATATGACCAAGCAGAATTAGTGAGGCTAATCAGCAATCAAGAGCTAGGTAATACACTTTTAAATATGACCCAACTCTCTAACCTAGCCCAATAAGAAAGGCTCATCACAACCACATAAATAGGCACAAAATCCAAGAACTAGGTACATCATTTTACAGTACACAAAATACCGAGTGTTGAATACTAAATCCGACTTAAGCTAGTGTCTTCTGCAGGTACCGTCCAGTCTGGACTTTGTGGAGACCGAGAGGCAAAGGGAGACGAGGAGAGTAAGAAGCTTGTTTCGATAGGAATAGGAGTTCAGACCGACCGAGGAGGTAGAGGAGCGGCTTGAATCGTTCCCTATGTCTCAACCCGTTCAAGAACAATTTTAATTATTAAATTATAATAGAATAATTTAACATAAAAATATAATGTTTTTAATTTATTCTATTAATACATCGACTAACTAATAAAAAATGATAAAATACTTATGTAATTAAGTGTATTTACATATACATTGTTTTTTAAAAATAATAAAATTAAGAAAAAAAATTAGCGAGTCAGTGTCCCACAAGTAAAAACTTTGACCTGTGTGAGTCAAAACGAACTAAATTAATCCATTCTATCACTCTAACCGTTTATACGAGAATATCAATTTATAAATATTGTTTTAATATTTTTTAATTTTAAAATATGTTTCATTAATTAATGTATTAAACAATAATAAATTTTTGTATATATAAATATTACCTTTTGCAATAATTACATTCAACTTAATAATATTTATTTAATATATATAATTTATATATTATAATATTAGCATTACGTTTAATAAATTCAAGGAATGTAATATTTAACTATTATAGAAATAAACTATATATATTACGTATTATATTTAATATATAACTATTTTCTTGGTAAATAATAAATATAATTATTTTCAAATTATTCTTTTATTTTAAGATTTTTTTTGTCTTTTAAATTTCAGATTATTTATTATAAATTTTTACATTAAAATTAGTTCACTTTATATTTTATTTATTTATATTTTTAATACATTTCTATTCTTATTTTTATCATATTTCTATCAAATGTAAGATCATTATTTTTACTTATTTAAATCATATATATATATATATATATATTTGTAATTGCCTTGCAAGTTTATATATTTTAATTTATGTTTTATAACTTATTTAAATAAAAAAAATACTCATTTGATGTGTGAAAAACACTATTAATAATAAAATATTGTATCAATCTCATTGATAGTAATTTGACTGCATATATAACACTAGATGTCAGGTATGTTTCTGGGATTGGTTTGCATATGTTTTTATCCCACTTAAAATTTTGTATACTATTTTCTTAGGTTCGACTCAGAATTAGCATATGAAATAAAATCAGCTCAACATGAACGTCAACCTAATTTCTCAAATTTAAACTAGTGAAATAAATATTTCTACTCGCATGGGTCAATAAGACAGAATAAATCACGAGTACTTCTACTATGTTACAGTTTTTGCACTAGGGTTACATTATAATAATAACAATTCTTTTTAAGATAAATTATTTGATAAATATATATATAGATTATAATTATTTTAGTAATGTTAAAACATGAGAAGATATTGATATATATTATAAGAATTATTTTATAAAATTCGGAGTTATTTATGTTTATGATTCGAGATAACTCTTTGTCTCATTATTTTAAATAAAATAAATTATATCGATAACAGAAAATTGATCTGAATCACGTAGAATAATTGATTTTGAGAAATGGTTCCAATTTTTTTTTTAAAAATAGAAGTTATAAAAAGAGCATTCCGAGTAACTGAAGTTGCAAAAATGCAAGAAATGTAGGAAGTGTCATGCTTTGGCTAGGATATTAAGTAAAAATTAACTTGGAGTGAAAGTTATTTTATTTTGAAAAGGCATTAAATGCTACATTGTAACTCTACAAATAACATTTTATAAACTCATTAGAACACGTTCAATTTTCTTTTCTACCAATAAGACTTCATAAACCCATTACAATACATTCAATTTTCTTTTCTCTTTAAGATTGTTTTTAGATTATTCCTTTATTTTTTAATTTTTTTTGTTTACATAAGTAATTTTTATTACATTTAATTGTTTATGATAAAAAAAATATTATTTAAAATTAATATTTTATATAGAATGGAAATATAAACTATATTTTTTTATTTCTCGCCAATTGAATCTGGTGACAAACACTGGCTCCGGTTTGTCTTCTTTGGAATCTGTTCTACGTCTTGTTGCACTAAAACATGACTCCGTTTGAAAGAGAGGGGGTCTTATCTGTTGATCACACTCTGGCGATCAAGTTAGTAAGACCTTACTAAAACAAAGAAGTATTCAGTTTCAGTCTCAGAAACAGCGTACCTTTACTTGGGGTTTCAAGTCTCTTTTATAGCTTATCTCTTGTAACAGCTTTCTCCTATGAGAATTTAATCTCAACTGAAAGCATAGGTAACAGGAAAGCATTTTGTTTATGGGTGCCTTCTCTCGAGGGGCTACAACAAAAAGAGATCTTATCTCTAATGAGAGCATAAAATAATAACATAACAACCATCTCACAACAGGCACCATCTTAGGCACCAACAACAGAGAAATATTTTGCTTACGTGGGCACCATTACTCATGGTGCAACGTTATATTTTACTTTGCATGCAACTTAACCACCGCGTGCCCTATAACACACACACTTAGGTTAAAAAATATTCACATGACTTACCATCACATGTACTATACGCACCCCTAGGTTCGTAAACACCATTTACTAATAGCTTTATACTAACGTATAAAGAGGTTATTTTAATTTTGTGGGCTTACAATCAAAACTCAGCCTAATACATGGCCCACCTTATAAGCCCAAAAACCGAGCTAACCTGCTTACTCAATGCAGTGAACTCCGACCACTAAACACTTAGTCTATAAAGTTTTTAAAAATAGTAAAATATAATTAATAGAGTTGAAATAACCATGGTTAAACAACCCAGATTTTACACAAAACACATCTAGATTCAAGTCCTATGCATGTTAGTTTTTCTGTTGTTCGTTATTCTTCTCAAAACCATTTACATTTGCTCTGGAGATGTGATATTTTTTATATAAAAAATTATAATATTTTTAATTATATCATCTATTCAATCGCATTTATTTTAGAAATTTATTTTAAAGCATAATTTATCTTTGTCACTTCTTGAGACTAATTAAGTCAAAATTGAATCCAAACCTTTGAATTATTAATTATTAACTTTATAATAAGATTATCCATTATACTTTTTGATTTATTAATAAACGTTTCATTCAATAATTTGTATCAAAACAAAGATTATAAAAGAATTAAAAAAAAGGTAATTCCTAGTTATATCAACTATCTCTTAATTAAAGTTTTTTTGAAATACTTTCTTTTTGTAACTAGGAAACCTTTGAACTTTAGTAAAATCAGAGTATGATAGGGAACTCTCTTAAACTTTCAAAATAAATTTGCATAATAGATAGATAGATAGGAATACGTAAGTATATCGAACAGTTTTAAGAAACCTATATATTCCTTCAAGATAGTCTTGTTACTGAACACTTTGTATTCTTTGGTATCCAATTTTTATTTTTATTTTGTTTAAATAGATCTAGGAAGGTGAAAGTTAAAAAAGACACAACTAATAAAAAAGTATGAGTAAAAATTGTAAGAGTTAAACAATTTTTAATCAATTTTTTTCATTTTTAAAGACAAAAAATTCAAGAATAGAAATATATATATATATATATATATATATATATATATATATATATATATATATATAAGATTGTGTGGACCACGCTATACTTCATTGTCCCATTCATCCACAAACAACAAATTTAGAAAGATAATTGATTGATTAAACTAAACGAAAGGATGACACCAGTTTTTTTTTTCTGAAAAAACAAAGAAAAAAAGTAAAAACAATAATTGTGTAGACCGTAGTCCAATGGACCATTATCCACATTAATAGCATGTATGTAAAAGTCCACAAAAGATTTCTTAGCCAATTTTTTCTTTGATTTCCAGAAAAGGGTAGCAGTAAGATTCTATGGAAGTCCAACTTCTGGAGTCTGCCTAAGCTTCATCTTCTCCTTGTACTCAGTCAATTCTCTCTTGTACCTTTCTTTGTCTCTTAACCCGATGTTCTGATAAACCTGCAACAAGCATCATTAACCCAGAATCTATTACTTTGCATCATGTTTTGATAAAAAACATTATATTAACTTCAACATTGATTTCCAGATAACAACAATAGGGACAAAAAAATAACCATTCTTTCTTCGGGGTTAAGACTGTTCCATGACTGGCCAATCATCTTGGTAAACTCCCTTTCTCTGTTTGGGTAGAGAGCTTTGAGAGAGTAATGCTTTTCAGCAAAGAAGAAGTTATAGCCACTCCTATTAGGTTTTGGATAGTTGGGGTCCCACCTTCTCTTGTTTCTCCTCCTACGACCAGAACGATGAGCTTTGCTTTTGAATGGCACAATGGCATTCTCATGCTGAGGAGGAATCGTAGGAAGAGCAACCATTTTTTCTGGATGGTAAAGCACCCCTCTAAGAACCTCTGAACCCAGTTTCACAGACACTAAATAACCACACTCGAATTTCCCCTCTATCGTTCCATTCCCCGAAAGACATGAAGTTTCTGCAGACAACAAAACGAACAGTAAATTTCAAAACCCAGAAACACTTTGAAATTGCAGATAACCACGTTGTTCTTTCTTAATAAGCCATGAGCTGTTACTACAAACGAAAATGCATAACTAAGGAAGGGATTGCAATTTGCAACTTCCAAATGTGCGTGAAACCGAATTTCATTAACTAGCTAGATATGAGTTGATTACCTTGATAAATGAATTAGAAATTAATCAATCAATCACCAACCAATTCCACGAAGATGACAGTTCCAAGAACAAGTAACCCCTAAATTAAACCAGCTAATCTTAGAAATTTAATTTTTTTTTCCCTGACTTGAGAATTGCATATTCACCTTCAGCACGAGATTCAGGACTACTATTTAAGGGCTTAGGAGAATATTCCACAATAGCTAATTCAGGTCTCCACGAAGGGCTGTTTCCGGAAGATGCATCTGCACCATGGAATCTCATTGATCAACTGGTTAAACCAACAAAATGGCCAAATATATATAATAAATATTTTTAAAAAAAATGTAAAGTGTTACCTGTTGAAGGAGTATAGACACAACCCCGAGCTTTGAAAAAGTGAACTTGTTCATAATGATAGAGAAGACTGAAGTAATGTTTCTTCAATACAAAAGAAGCACTTGTGGTAGTTGATGAGAACTTGAAAACACTACCAACTTCCCTCCACTTCTTCTCTGCAACTACCTGAACTTTAGAGAGTTAAAAAAAAAAAAAAAAAAACATTTTCTATTTCTTGAATTATTTATTTATTTAACAATTAAAAAAAAAAAGGTGCCATAGAGAGGTTGTAGGGAAGAAGAAACCCACCTTCTCGTAGCCACTTCTTCTGGTAACTTCCACGTAAAGAACGTGTAAATCCAGCTCCTTCCCTCCAATCACAGGAATCCTTAACAAGTTGACCAGGCCAAAACGGTCCAACATTTTATTTTATTTTATTTAACCATTTTTAATAATAATATAAAAAAAAAACACTGGCCAACACCAAACCTCAGCCACCATTAAATCAAAACCACATTTTTATTAATGAAAAAGTTTAAACACGGATAAATAAATAAATAAAATGAAGAATGAAAAATAGAAACTCACATGAATTTGGTACCCATGAGGAAGTGAAAACGTTTGAGAGTGTCCCAGAAGAGAGAGGAGTCTCTGACGACGTCGTCGTGAGGAGAGAGCGGAGCAGGGTAGTGTTTTCCGTCCTCTGGGGCGTGGGTTGGCGTCCCCGGTGACATTCCGACGGCACCGGAAAAGGAAGAAGCGAAGAGTGGTGTTGGGTGTGTTAAAAGTGTTGGAAAAGAAAAAGCACATGAATGAAGGAGTAAATAGGCAGAGAGAAAAGGGTGAGAGAAAATGAGAATTAAAGAAGCAGGGTTGCCGCGTGGGGGAACGGTTACTGAGCAGAGTTGGCTTTTTCTGCCATTGCGATGGATGGAGTAAGTAGGGTAGAAAGTCCCAAGACAAAAGAAAGCTTATAATATAATATTATTATCTTACTTAGGTTGGGTGTGTTCCTTTATTGGCAGAGTGACAGACAGAGAGCACTGTTGCAGAGTTGTCTGTGTGAGGAGCTTAGGAGCGTTGACATGCACCTCTGCTTCTGACTCTTCTGCTCTTCTATGCCCTCAAACATCAAAGACACTCTCTTCCTTCTGCATCAAACAATCAAATACATCACCCATTTACTCCTACTCCTTCTATTTCTAATAACCACACTTACTTTTGCATTTTTTTTTAACTATTGTCTAATATAATAAAAACAAAAACAAATAATTATATAAACTTACTTATTACTATCTAACCAATAGACGGACACTAATACGATACGGACACGAATATAAAGATACATATAATATCTAAAATGTAAGATACGGGAACACATACCTATATATTATATAATTATGAATTATATAAACTTACAATAAAGATTTATGTGCACAAGTATGTTCCAAATTATTTTTTGGAGCAGAAAAATGTTTTTTACGAGTGGTTAAAAATAATTTGTTTCTTATTTTTATAATCATAATAAAAATTTATACAATAAGTTTGAGTTTTAAAAAAATTAATGTATTTTTTTTTTTTTAAATTGTGTTAGAACCGTACTATAATTGTCATAAATCCAAAAAATACTTTTTAAATTAAATACTTCACGTACGTGTTTTACAAGTGTCAAGTGTCTGAATTTCATAACTTACTACATAGATAATATTAATGATAATATTAATGATAGAAGGCATTTGATAACTTAAATTTAGTGTGTATTGGTAATGCCATGTTTTATACTATCAATTAGTTAAACATATTTTTATTTAAAAAATAATTGAAAATGTTTTAAAATAAATGTTATAAAACTTAAACATTTTTGTGTATTTTAATATTTCCTATCTTCCTCTTTTTTAGGTTAGATAAAGTATTTTTTTTATTTTCATTTTATTTTATGATAAATGCAAGTAGTTATTAAAGAAAACTGTAATTAATATGAAAGATAGTCCTATATATAAATAAAAAATAATTTTAATGGAATTAAAATTGTTAAAGAAATTAGTTTCAGTTAATAATCAATTTAAATTATTTATTATATATATAATGTGTATTCTCCTATTTGGTACATACAAATTATATTTATAGTTTTTTTTACTTATGAGAATTATATTATGTAATGAAAAGAAGAAATAGTTAGGTTGAAGAAAGTGAAAATATATCTGATGAATGAGTCAATCTCATATTAGTATATAATAATAATTTTATTTTAAAAATATCAAATTAAAATAACAAATATTTTATTTGAATGTTATATTTAATAATATAATAATAGCACAAGATATATTAAATATATAATGAACACATTATATTTTATGTTTTTTATTCAACTTTCAAAAAAATTAAAATATATAAATTAAAATTAATATAAATGTCATATTTGAGCCAAACACATACCCATTTTATATACCCAAAAGTTAAATTGACATGTCCACACTGTGCATCGTGCTAACAGTGAGCATTCTGTCCAATATAATTATAATTATAAAATTAAAGAACAAATTTTTTGAACAAGTATGAGAAATATATTTTTGTCAAAAAAAATCTGAAACATATTTATGCACTTAAATTTTTATTATCAATTTATATAATTTATAATTATATAATATATAAATTCATGTTGTCGTATCTTACATTTTAAAGATTATACGTATTTTTGTGTTGATATGGTCTAGAATGTGTGCTATTAAATAGTTTTTAACAAGAGACATACTAATTCTAAAGTACACTCTTTCCATCTTATCTCTTAGGGTCTGTTTGTATCCAGGCACGGAAAAGCAAAGAATGCATGAGAACACAAAAAATTGAAAAAACGAAAAGAAAAAAAAGTAAAAACACAAAAAACCATGTAACTTTTATGTCTTAAAATTTTCTCTTTCTCTTTGAGAAGATTTGTAAAAAATGATGACTTGACACTATTTATTTTTTTAAATTAATAAATTATATATGATTATGTATGTAAACTATATTTTAATATATATATATAACACTTATAATTTCTTTATTAATTTTTATATTATAATAAATAAAATATTAATTTTAATTATTAATACATATTTTTATTTAATTTAATATTATTTTTTATTTTAAATTATTTTAATTCTAATATATATTTTTAAATTCTTTTATAATAAATTCTTTAATAATTTTTTAAAAGAATTATTATTTATCAAATTTGTAAACTTACAATTTATACATTTAAAAAAAAAAAAAAAAATCTCAATATCACATCAATTACAAACTTCAATAAACTTTCCTCACAAATCTACTCTAATATACTTCAATCCAAACAACATCATTTTTCTCTCAAATCATTCTAAATTCTCTCTCAAATCTCATTCACAATCCAAACACACCCTTAGTGCCTATTTGGATCCAAGAAAGAGAAAGTGAAACGAAAGTTGAAAAATCGATGTAAGAAATGAATGAAAACGCGAAAAACAATAACAATTTTTTGTTTAAAACTTTCTCTGCATCCATAAAGAGATTTGCAGGAAAGATGACTCAACATTATTTTATTTTTAAAAAAATTAATAAATTATATAGTAATTTTGTATGTAAATTATATATATACATAATATTTATAATTTTTTTATTAATTATTAATATTAAAATTTCATATTATAATAAATTAGATATTAAATAAAAGATTAATTTTAATTATTAATACATATTTTTATTAAATTTAATATTAATTATCTTATTTTAATTTAGTTTAATTCTAATCTATATTTCTACAATTTTTATATTAAATTATTTTATAATTTTTAAAAAATTTACTATTTATCAAATATGTAAATTTACATTTTACATATTTTAAAAAAATTTAAAAATCTTTCACAATATCACATGAATTACAAATTTTAATAAACTTTCCTCACAAATGTACTATAATCCAAACAACTTCACTTTCCTCTCAAATTATTTCAAATCCACTCTTCCAAATTTCCTATTCAATCCAAACACACCCTTAATCACATACTCACGTAACTTTTTTTTCACTTGACAAACATTTTTATTTGACGGGACCTTTTTTTGCTGATGGTGCATTTTTCTTTTAATTGAGTGTTTTACATTAAATATAACCTTTATTAAAAATAATAAATAAATTCAAACAACTTCACTTTCCTCTCAAATTATTTCAAATCCACTCTTCCAAATTTCCTATTCAACCCAAACACACCCTTAATCACCTACTCACGTAACTTTTTTTTCACTTGACAAACATTTTTATTTGACGGGACATTTTTTTGCTGATGGTGCATTTTTCTTTTAATAGAGTGTTTTACATTAAATATAACTTTTATTAAAAATAATAAATAAATTCAAACAACTTCACTTTCCTCTCAAATTATTTCAAATCCACTCTTCCAAATTTCCTATTCAATCCAAACACACCCTTAATCACATACTCACGTAACTTTTTTTTTCACTTAACAAAACATTTTTATTTGACGGGACATTTTTTGCTAATGGTGTATTTTTCTTTTAATAGAGTGTTTTACATTAAATATAACCTTTATTAAAAATAATAAATATTTTAATGAAAAAATACTAATAAAATATAAATAATATATTATCACTAATGTAATAAAATTGAGTTCCAGTAGTTGATAATGTTATCCTTCAAGACAATTTTTTCACATAAGACTTATTAGAGTAATTAATTGTTGAATTTAAGTGATAACTGATATGTAATGCATAGGATCTAATGTTTAAATCTTATCACTTTAAGATATTAAGAGGATTACATTAAGTTTATTACAAATAATTATTTGTTTTAAATTTACATTAATTTACTCTTTTATTTAGAAATTATTAAATTAAAAATTAAAAATAAATTATAATATTTTTCTATCCAAAATAGAACTTTTAAATAGTTTCTCAAGACATTCTTAAAATTTATTATAAATTACAATTAAGCTGGTATACTCGTTTGACAATTTTGTTTAATATATATATATATATATATCATTAAAAATATTAATATATTTATCTAAAAAAAATATTATTATCTTCTCGTTGTTTTTAAAATGAATATTATAGATTAAAAATAACATGAATTTTGTAGAGAATTAATTAACTAATTAAGAGGGGGCATTTACCAATATTTATTCAACATAATAATTTTGGACCAAAAGTTCCACAAACAGAGAGTAAAATCTAGCAAACTTTGTTCATCGATGTCGTAGTTAAAAAACAAAACATTGGATAATCTAAAATTTTGATACCAAAAACAATTTTTTCTTCAAAAGTTGGTGTCTTAGAATGTCTATCTAGAGTTTATCCTCTGACTGAAGGTTGGTGGTGTGTTTGAGAGTGGTGTTAATATCTTATCCATTCAATTTAACAAATACTTCAGCCGTCCATCTGTCAGCTGTACGGAGTGGTCTATCACTTCCAGCTGTCAAATACAATATTAATATTTTTTTATAAGTTTAACTAAATAATTAATTAATGAGTTAAATAGAATTTTATATTTTTTTTATAAAAACATTTATGTTAAACATTACTATATTAACATTTGAATTAAACTCACATATTAAATAATAAAAATTATTTATCGTCATATAAAAAATTATTATTGAAAAAGAAAAAAAAATGAAAAAATTAAATCAAAAGTAATATGTTAACAAAAACGATACATAAGTAGACTATACCTATTTATAGAGAATTATAAAAATAGATTAGATGGAAGTCTAATATACCAATGAAATGATTCTCTACGAATAAATTTTAAATTAGTCAACTTATCAACACACATATTTCATTTACGAAAAATATGAGTAACCATAAACCTAATTTTCTCACAGTAATTAAGACAAGTATTTCATCGATTACAAAACATCCACAGAACATTAGTCATAACAGTAGATAAAATTAGTAAGTTCCATCTTTTGAGTTTACTCCAAAACATGTATAACTCCATAAATCAATCATAGCAGTCTGAACTTTAAGAAACGCGTAGATAAAACACCAATAAACTCTCTCATACTCTCACGAAAAATACATCTACAACAAAATCATAATATCCTCTAACAATTCCATTAGTGTTATTTTTAACCCAACTTAAAGAAAGAAACTCTCATATATAATATATAACCGAAAGAGGCGAAAAACTTTAGTAATACTAAATTCTTATAAATATTTAACAATAAATATATTAATCAGTTATAGAAGCAACTTTATTACTCTTAGATTAACCATGTTAATATATAATTATTTGAGACACCTATATCTAGAATGTCTGTTATAACTAAATTAATATATTAATTAAAATTTTGATACTAAACATATTGAAAAAATATCAATTTCCCTAAGGGTCTATTTAAGAAGTATAAAAGACATAGTTAAGTCTTAGATAATTAAGAGAAATAATAGCAGAAGCGCTACAACCTTATCCACTGAATTTAGAACAGATAAGTTTTTTTTTTTTTTTTTAAAAGATGTCTATTTAATACAAATTGAAGAAAAGAAATTGTCAATAACTCAAAATATTATTGTGAAGTATATAATAATTTGATTTATGCATAAATTTTGATCCTGTGTGTCTACATCATTCGTAAGGACTTTTTATAATAAAAAATATGACCGAATTGATTCGTATAATTAATTATGCATTAATCAAAATTAAAAATTAGTTAAAAGACATTATCCTTAAGAAACTACTTATATTTTTAGTGTATCTTAGTAGTTTATAAGTTTAAATTAACTTTTCAATAAGATTTTAATCGCAGGGTTGGTTTTCCATTTTTCTAAATCTAAATAATTTTAGGCTGCAAAATGTTAACATTTATCAAAATAACATATTAAATTAATTCTACTGTTAATATTTTATATAAATAAGTAGTTGACATTACTATCACATCTAATATTTTTTTTTAAACAATTAGATGTGTTATTATTAGACCAAAATTATTTAATTTTGTAATTAAATTTTATAGAATCAAAATTACATTTTTATAAAGCTATTGAAATCAAATGTGATTATAAACCTATTTTTAAAATTATAACTTTATATGACATTAATTTTTTTTTATATATTTTAGTTGAAACAAATCTATTTCCTCCACCTTTTTCTCTTTTACTATTCTTCTTTATTTTCTCTTTTTACAATTTATCCTCTCTCTTTTCTTTACTCTTTTTCCTTCATATTGCATCTATTTTAGAATCTGATCACACTCTGCAATAATCGAAGAGTCAAATATCGTTTTTATTCGATCAAATTTTCAAACATAGTAAATTTTTGTTTAATCTAAATAATCTTTCTTCCTTCATTTTCCTAGTGCTTGACCATCAATTTTGATGGTGTTGCTTGAGAAAAATGTTTCTATTAACTTGTTAAGATCATAATTACAGGATCATAATTATAAGACAAGTGATTTAGATAAAAAAAAAAAACTAATATAGTAATTGAATTATGCATGTTTATAAATGAGTTTTGATTATGACTGGATGTTTCATGTGAAATTGTGTTGTTGAATATGTTTTAAAATGTTTGAGTTTGAGATGAAATTTGTGTAGTTGAATGAAGGAAATATGTGGCGTGTCGTCACTTTTATGCTATATTGTTGCACTTGATGCTTGTATGGAATGATTTTAGATACATTTTTAATAGTGAGATGTATTATTGCAAAGTTTGATTTTTTTATATTTTTCGCTCAAGCAAGCCAATTTTTGCTCAAACAAAAATGTCTTACACTCATATTAGTTTTCGACCCTGTTTTAGCTCTACTAATGTAAAGAAATTATCACTTAAGCGAAAACATCACTGAAAAATCAACCATATCGTCAAAATTCTCGCTCAAGCTAAGATATTTTCACTTAAGCAAATCATTATCGCTTCAGCTATAATATTCTCGCTCAAGCTATAAAAAAAAACTTTTTCTTTCTTTTGTTTTCTCATTGTCTCTTCAATGAATTTGATTAGGTATGAAAACTTTTATATATGTAAAGTGAATATTTGTTTGTATATTCAAATGGTTTGTGAAAATTTTAAATAATATGTATTATACGAGAATGATGAAATTTGTATGAAATTGAGGTCATACATTTGGGATAATATATGAATAATTGTTTGATTTTTGTATCAAATACAGATTCTTGTGTTGTAATAATTTTACATGTTCATCGATAATGTAGGTCACATCATTAAGACATTAGGTGGTAAGAAGTTGACAAAAGAGTTATAGTGACTTGTTGTAGACATGCGATATTCAATGTATTTACCTTAATCCTTTTTCTTATGTTGATTTGTAAATTTAAGTTTTGAGTATTCGATTGGATGTTAGTCTCTGGTAGGAGTTACTTATACGAGTCTTCTTGAAGAGTGAGTTGATATTTTGTTTGTTAAATATCCTTTATGTATAAATTTATGTGTGGTTTATATGGTTGTGGAATGTTATTAATGTATAGTCTCATGTGTGATATATATAGTCGTTGTATATTAGCGTTGAACTAAAATTGGATTATTATGGTTGGTACATGAATTTTGTATTTTTATGTTTGACTGAAAAGAAAAATGCACTATTTATGAATTATTAATATAATTGTTTTTTTATATATATTTTTGCATGTTATAAATCAATAACTTATTCTTATATGTGTTTGTTGAATATGAACTGCAAAGACTGTACTATATATACACGTACATATACATGTGCCCGTGTAAGAGCTCTATCTAGAAAAGAATATTTTTATTTTATTTTTGACCCTCTTTATATATATATATATATATATATATATATATTAAATGAATAAGTTTATATTTAAATTACTATAAACTTTGTAACTATTTAATGAGTTTATAATATATGTTTGAAAGATATTTTTGTAGTATCATAAAAATAAAAATAAAAATATATATATATAAATATATACATATAATACTACAAAAATATATATAAAATACATTGAAAATAAAAACATATGAGAAGTGCGATTAAAAATATACACGCATCCCCTTTAATTTTAAGTTTTAAAAAATATTATATTTGAATAACAAAAATATATACGACTGTAATCCCTTAAGTGTATACGTCAATTTATTATTATTTAATCAAATAATATTTTAATCTAAATATTATTATTGTTCTTGCCGACTGATCTGGATTGAATTCTGGTGGTAGATTCTGAGTCGACTTTTCTTTTCTGTTGTTGTTACTTTTGGATGCTAATAATTCACAGCGAGGGGAGCTCCACTGGTTGACAAGACTCTGATGATCAAGTCAGTGAGAGCATATAACTATGAGTATCTGAATATAGTATCTGTATGGGTGTAGTATCACCAAATTGAACTTACCTTTACTCATGGTCTTGAGGTCCTTTTATAACATTCGTAGATCTTCCTTCAGGAGTTTAACAAAAGATATTATGTAAATATATCTCATTATTTTATGGGTACACGTAAAACATTATCTCTAACTGTTTATTTTTATTAAATTTTACAGTAATATTTGTGCTTAACTAATTTAGTTATTCTTTCTGTTATTTTTACTTTAATTATCTTTTTGATATGGATTGCCAGTTGTCTGGGTCGACCTCTTGACGTATCATTGAGCTTACCATTTATCTTGGACTAAGCTAAGTATTTCCCCCGCATTGACCTTATCAGCCAAGATAACACACTTAAGTGTTCAGGTTGGGCACCGAGCACGTCTGACCAATACACAACCCCCAGCCTCGATCCGAGCTTGGCGAGGCAAAGAGGCTTACATGTACTGGCGGTTGACACAACGTTTATCTTAGAGGGTGGCTGGTACACAATTTCCAAAATACCTCTTGAAAAACGTCTTACAATACTTATTATGGTGCATACACGTGGCACGCCATTAATAGTTGGGAAACCTTACTGTTTTGACTTCCCCTTTTTTTCGAAAATAACAATCTTTCCCTCTTCGAACTCACTACTCTCGTCTTTCCTGTGCAAAATTCTCAAGGAAAACAAACCTTTCTTCCCCTTCGTCGCACCACTTTACACCATCACGACTTACTGAAAAAAAGGTATGTTTTCACCGTACAAATTCTATTAAGCGGTGGTCATTATCGTTTGTTATTGATTTCAATTAGAACAATGCAACTTGCTATTCTTCAATTAGCTTACTCTATATATGCTTTTCTGAACTGTGCCTCGTATTTTATTTTTATTTATGTCTTAGTTGCTTTCAAAGATGGATTATAGCATTGCTTATCCTTGGACCAAAAAGGAACTGCTTAAAGAAACTTCTATTTTCACCTCCGTTTGATAATTAGGGAGTTAAGGGAATCAGGGGCCTTAAGTAAGAAAGATGAAAACTTAGTAAAAGTCGTAGCCTATAGGGAGGGTGAGCCTATATGTAGTGACGAGTCGTCAGACCCTGACGGGTCGTTATGTTTTTTCTATGCTACCTTTTTCACTAAACTCTTATTGTGTCTCCCCCTATCTTTGAAAAAAAAAATTGTTAACCAAGTTAAATGTGGCTCCCACCCAGCTGCATTCGAACAGTTGGGCGTTCATCCGAGGTTTCATTATTTTGTGTTCCCAGCTCGACATTTCGCCGACTGTGGAAGTTTTCTTTTACTTTTTCGAAATCAAACATTATGGTCGTCAATTATGGGCTTCCTTAAATAGTATTCCTGGGAGGGGTTTACTTACCCTTTTTCAGTCTTTCTACAAAAACTTCAAAGGTCAATTTATCAAGGTCCGCACTTCAGCCGAAGATCCATCTTTACTAGATGGCTTCCCTTTGTATTGGTCGCCCAACCCCTGATTCCAGATTGCTCGGTGTTTGGAAGACCTGTCCCCAAGGGAACGAGGTATTTTTGAATTTCTAGAATACCTCAAAGTCGTCTTCGACACGCCAACACTTTTGACCAAAGAATACCTTCTTGGTGCTCTCAAGGCCTACATTGGTATACCCCCTTTTTTAGCCCTACCCTTTGAAAAGAAACCTTAATTCATGAATTCTGAAACTGTGTTGTTTGTTTTTGCAGATAACATGCTTTATAACATTAGCAAAGTCGAGCTGACCTAGCGCACCAAGAAGATGAGGACAACTGCAAACAAGGACTCTATTGCAGAAGAAGAAAGTCTTAGCAGGTGTTGTTTGAGTCAAATCTAAACAAGACGAGCACACAACCTCGGGTCTTGTCTTTAAGAGGAAAAGATTGGAGGTGTCTCCCCCCTCTGAGCACTCAATTCAAATGGTCGAGCTTCTGATAAAAATGTTCTAACCATTCAAGAGTGCGAAGTCGTGGAAAGCTCGAAAGGGAAAAGCTTATGGGATCCCAACTTTGACATCTCAGCACATGATGAGTCATGTTTCTTGTTGTATGAGGATAGGGCGAGACTGATGGCTCATGATGAAGACCGTCTTCGCCTATATTCCAATAAGCTTTTCGACCAGGCATATGCCCTGGCGTTTTTATCTAATGTTGAAGCAGGGGATCGAAAAAAAGTTGAAGACAAAAGAGTCCAACAAACTGCCAAACTCCAACAAGAGGTTGAGCGCCTCCGTGCCGAGGTTGATCGTTTGGGCTTGGAGTTGGCCAACAAAACCCAAGAAGGGTTTGCCATAATGAAAGAGAAGATCGAACTCTCCAACAAAATTGAAGATTTGAAGAAAGAAATGGGAAAGGAAATAACGCGTAATGATGCAACTCAATCATTCATTGTTGGTTTTCAAACCGCCTTGGAGTAGGCAGTCATTGTCCACCCCACGGTGGACTTCTTTGAGTTGAACCCATGTAAAAGCATAGTTGATGGGAAGCTAGTGGAGGACTCCTAATTCTAAGGTTATGAACCATGTTTTATTCTTATGCGCACATTTAATATTGAAACTTATTAGTCGTTTTGTTTATCCCTCTAAAATGTGTATTTAATGTTTAAATTCAGACAATCTCAAAAGTGTTTATCATTTTCTATAACTTAAGCTCATGATTCCCCTGTGCCTTAATAGGGCATTAATAGTTTTGCATATAACATATAAATACATGCCAAAAGTACTTTACCAAAAAAATTGACTTGGCATACCAAATGCAGCATAACTAAACAAATTACCAATTTGCTAACCTGAGTTAGATGAAACGTATAAAGCAACAAGAATAACTCTTAACAAATAAGCTAGATCTTTAATGGAGGGTGACCTTCGAGGCCAGCCAAATCACTCGTTGTTTCAATTAACTTGTATCATTGGTTATCTTGACATTTATAGTACACACCTTGACAAGTAATCTCACCTTACGGTTCATCTGAAATGGTATGTCGTCGTTGTTATTATCGAGATAGTCTGGTCTCATGCTCGGCCAAGCGATGAGCGTTGAAGGCGCTCACCCCCGAGTTAGGTCGTCTTGCAGTGTGCCTACTTGGATAACTATGTTTGTTCCGAGTTAGGTCATCTTGTACTGTAACTAATTGGGTGACATGTTTATTTTTATTGAATTTTAAAGTAATATTTGTGCTTAACTAATTCGGTTATTCCTTATGTTATTTTTACTTTAATTATCTTTTTAATATGAGTTGTCAGCCGTCTGGGTCGACCTGTTGATGTATCATTGAACTTACCATTTATCTTAGACTGAGCTAAGTATTTCCCCCGCATTGACCTAACCAACCAAGATAACACACTTAATTGTTCGGATCGAATCTCGAACACATCCGACTAGTACAATTATAATGCAATGTGTAATTTGTTTTTAAATATGCACATTATGACAATCCTAATTATATATATATATATATATATATTTTATTTTATTTTTATTTTTTTTTTGCATTAAATTTTTTTCAGTATTGTTGAGTTACTTTCAACTTATCATTGTTTTTATAAATTTTAATTAGGGTATTTTTTTTAAAACACGATGTGTCAACGTTTTTTTTCATCACATTGTATTCGGTCGAAGTTAAAATGTTTTATTTGAATAAAAAGTTAAAATTTATTTATTTTTATTTGAACAAAATAATTGAAAATTTTAAATAATTTAATATAAAAAATAATTCAATAAATTTAATTTGTATAAAAAATTCAAGGTTCCCTATCCTAAAATAAGGGAAGTAAAATTTAAACAAACATTTCTCTATGATATCCTTTTGGCCTTTTCTATTTTTTAGTATTATGGGAAATGTTTTCAGTGTATTAATTACTGTAGTGTCTAAAAATAATGATAAATGTTTTTTTAATTGTGCTAATTGTTTTTGTCTCTTATTATGTATGCATAAATGTGTTAACTTTTGAATTTTCCCTGTTATATGATTAATGAGCAAGCAAAATTGTACCATGAATTACCCAAACACTAAAAAAAACACTTACAAGCGACAGAAAGAAAAAGCCCAAAGTTAAGCAATTTAAAAAGGCCCGTTAGGCAAATTTATCCCGCACCCCATCTTTTCTTCCTGTCATTCTCCGCATTCAAGTTCTTGGGACTCTAAATCTTTTAAAACACAATACAAAATTTGTATTATGGATCATAAAATTTGAAATACAAAATTTACAATTTGTATTACTTGTAAATTTATATTTTAAATTATACAATTCATACCAATTATCGTATTTAAAATTGTCGCATAAACTCACAAATCGTTGTACTATTTGTACCGGTCGAACCCCGGACGACCGAAGACATGAGTCAATAATATAAGATAATAAATACGTGGCAAGAAAGCAGTTATATCTAACGTTGAATAGGTCAATGATACATTACGAAAGACACTCCCATGGCATCAGGAAGTCACTACACACGACCTAGTAACCACTATACACGTCTTAGTGAACCGATTATCTAGCCCACGTAGGGAGAGGCCAAAGTCAACCTATAAATAAGACTTCCGGAGGAGGAAAATGTACGTTTTTTAAATTCTGAGATAATAGACTAATCAATAGCACTAACTTGAGCGTCGGAGTGCAATCGCAGGTACCTCACCGACCGACGGAACGCGAGAGAGGGTTTAGGGCCTGAGTAATGAATTGTGTATCAAGTGGATCAACATTATTCAGGTCCCAACATCCAGACAGGTACACTATTATTTAAAAGGATGAAGAGGAAATATTGTAGGATATATTTATTAAAGATAAAATCATAATTGCACCACTCTCACGGGAGGGAGTGCAGGCTGAAACCACGGGTGCAGAAAGAATACCCTGATAATGTAGATCAATTAACTCAGACCAGCAAAGCTCACATAAATAATTATTAATTATATTGGAAAATATAAAAAACTGTGGGCATTTGGTCTAGTGGTATGATTCTCGCTTTGGGTGCGAGAGGTCCCGAGTTCGATTCTCGGAATGCCCCTCTCTTTATTATTTTTTGTACTTTGGTCTGACAAAAAAAAACATTTAATTTTTCACATTAAGAGGGAAAACTTCACCTTTTTTTTCTATACAGTTTCAAAACTTCGATGGTTTCTATAATGAATCCATTTATCCAATAATATTCCTCCCTTGATTTCATTTGAAGAAGTTTTCAAGTGAAAAATTCATGTTTCTATTCTCTGACCCACCACCTTTCACGATTCTTCTAATCACTGTAATTTATTTTCATTATATGTTTTTGTTACTGAATTTAATGGAAAAATTTTCAGATGTTGAAAATGAAAGTTAACCCCGAGGACAATGCAGAGATGTTAAGTTATAAAACAAGTTTCAAATAAACCGTGGCATGAAAAATATTGAGACTGATTTAAAAACCATGTAAAAAAGTAGGACAATCTGTAAATATGATTATTAAAAGATGTATATAGCAGAATATAGGCTATAGGAATATAAAAACAAATTAGAAAGTCATTGGAAAAAAAAAGTGTTTGATTAAAGAACCACTTTCTAGTCTTCTAAAAACAACTAATTAAATAATTCAACGCTACATACTTAACAAAGCCTTACATCAAAACCTCCTACAATTAGGGACCTAACTAGGAAAGTACATATCACATTAGTAAGTACATACAAAAAGTAAAATAAAAAAGCAATTATATATGAGTTAAAATTTGTTAACATAACAATTTTTTTTTTAAAAATGGTCACTGTTAATCTCTTTCTTGAGTTCATTAAAAAATAATAAAAATATGATAGTTTCATGGAAAAGAAAAAAAAATAAGGCTCCTAACACAAGAAAATAATGCATAATCTGGTTTCTTTAACTTATCCATAAATAAGTAAATCCTTGTTTACTATTAAATGTTAATTAAAGATTGCATTCAATCATTACCAAGACACCCAAAAGAATCAATTTAAATAGAAGTTATAGGTCTTAACAAAAATGTCAAACACTGATATTAAATGTTATATTTTAAAAAGATTTTCTAAACTTTTCGGTAGACATACATAAACTAATTTATAAAAGATTTCATCATATTAAATGTAGTTTTTTAATTTACCTTTAAACAAATTTAAACCTATAAAAAAGGTTAATGATCTATTTTCTATAAATATTTATAAAAAAGTTTATCTATTTTGCAAATCTTAGACCTTAAAATTATCGCAAGTAAGCTATATATGCATCTAAGAAAAGCAACCCAGACCTATTTTGAGACTAAAACAGTATTTTAAAGTGAGGGGTCCACAAACCTCGGAGTTGTAGATGCAAATACAGTGTTTGGGCCATTATTTGGACAAAGTAATTGGCCCAAAAGTAGCATTATTCCAATAGGCACAACATGACATATCATTGCCCAAAAACTTTTTATGTATAAAATGAAGAACATGATAGCATGTTGTTTAGGATTTGGGCAAGAGATACTCCTCCACTTGCACAACAATGGCTCATAATCATGAAGAATAGTGGATTCCTATGCATCGAGTTCTGGAAATTGAGTGGAGTATTGTAACTCCCTGCTTCGGATTGTGCCTAATGTTTCTTTCATTTTCAATTCCACCACTAATAAACCAAATCTGCATATTTAATAATCCAATGAGTAGTACTTTAGAATAATCCCATTATTAATTTTTTGTGAGCCAAAAGTAAAAATTTGATGCTGCAAAAGATAAGATAAAAGACAAACACCCTTTTTCTCCCTTTTCGTTTGTGCCATCGTAACTTTTATACCTTAAATTTAGTCCCCACAGTTGCACCACCACCCCTTAAAAATGCCTTTGAATAAAGGAAAGAAAAGAAAGAAGGATAAAAGTTGAGACTTAGCCTGCACAGAGAGCAGGGAGCAAAGTGCATGTACCTTTCTGAAAGGTTAAACTCAAAGTGGACTACAGAGTTGTTTCTTCTGCATCTCCTCAAGTCAATTTCATAAATATTATTAATCACCTTCTCAAATTTATATATCTTTTCTGTCATGTGACTTTCCTTTTTTTCTTCTTCTTTTCTCCCTTGTTATCCATTCTCACTATAAAATATAACTTTACCAAAGTAATAATTTTAAATTCATTAATATACATGTTAAAGTAGAATCCGTCAGTAAGGTATAAAGAAACATGACCTATATTAAATCTGATCATTTTAGTTCGACCAGTTTGACTTGTAGCCTAAATGAATTTAAGTTGGATTAGCCGGTTCATAAAAGTTGACTCTCCAAAAGATAAATTCTAATGAAATAAAGGAAAATTTTAAACTAAAATGAAGATGATCAAAATGCTCACCATGACGAGTACAAAGTGCTACTTAATGTTCATATTTATTTACATGTAATTTTTTACTTTTATTTAAAGTTGAAGACAGAATAAAACATGTAATTTGTCTGGTGGGAAACAATAACCTTAGTTTGATAGGAAAGAAAGAAAAGAAGAGTAGTTGAAGTGAAGAGGGTGGGAGTTGAATTTGGTTAAAATAGAGAGAGAGTAGGAAATTGCAAAAGGTAGGTAGAGAAAGGAAAATGGTGTATTGTAATGTAATAGTAACAGTAATAGTAATAGAAGCGGGTGTTAATAATCTTGCATTGTTCCAATGATTTAATCATAGCTCTGTCTGACAGTGATTCAGCAGGCCAACTGTTGTGTAGCTGAGAGAGAGAGAGAGAGAGAGAGAGAGAGAGAGAGAAAAGTGATGGTCATGTCATGGGTTGCAGTGGATGGAGGTGGGAACAACGGATCCTGATTTCTTCTGGCTTTCTTGTTTGAACTTCCAAAGGGTGAAAGAAAATATTAAATTGGGTGAAGACATGGTTGGAGGGTTAGATTTGAAGCAATAAATAAGGGAAGTAAAATGGGTTGGTCTCATAAATGCATGCACACATACTTGTAGCATAAAAAAAGAAGAAGAAGATGGTAATGGTAATTATTTGTGTGGGAGTTTGTTGTTGTGATTGATTATATTGGGGTTTGGAGGAGTGAGTTTTTCTAAGCTAAGGGCGTGGCTTTGTGCTTGTGGGCGTGATGAGTGCGACGTATCAGACGACAAAAAGGAAAGATTAAATCATACTTCCTGTGCTGTGCTGTTCTCTGTCACTCACTATTTATTCAATGCAAACCATAAACCTTAACCACTCCTACTATCCACTTAAACATCATTATCTTTAATAAAAAAAAATAATACTATTGGTTATAAATGACCAAACATCAAAACCTTTTACTTTTTTTGCTTGAATTAAGTTATTTGCTTGAGTTGAAGTGAGAATAGGATACCTTAGATTCTTAAGTAGTGGGAGGTAGGTCCTTACACCATCCATGAATTCAAAAGGTAAGCTTTCATTGTCTCTATCTCTTTCTTCCCTGCTTAAAACCACCTAAACTAAACCATTTCATTTACTGTCAAAATAATTAATATAAACTATTAATGTTAATTATCCATTCTTATTCATTGTAGTACCTTACTATATTCTTGAATGTGTTAGTCCATGGTTATTCTTCTGATGCTATATGAGATATTGTTCATAGATTGATTCAGTTGTAAAACTAAGGGTTTAGGATTTCAGAATTTAGGATCTAGGAGTTTTTACTCTTACAGTTTTGTTTTCATTGTTGGAATAACACAACTATGTATGCTGCCTTTTTTTCTTCCATTTATCTTGACTGTTGTATTAACCGATAAACACAACAAGGGTATTTTTCTAATCATAATCACAATGGATCAGTATTCATTCTGATACCTCTCTACATCACAACACAGAGAAAATAAGGTGATAATTGACCTTCCATATAATTTTTCATATTCGATAACTAATATTATTAGTTACTTCCATTTACTTGAAAGTCAAATATAAAACACTACTAGTTTTCAAATTCATTACTTTTAGCCACTTAAAAAAACATATCCTACCCTTCTATGGACTTTAAAGGATTCTCATTTTATTTTTTTATAAATTTATTAAAATGTTTAGTCGAAAATTCAAGATAAATGACAGTTTCATTAACATGGATATTCACAAGTTAAATATATTATAAATACAAAACAGATAAATATATATATGAGTATTTTAATTTTTTATAATTAAAATATGAAAATGTATGTGCATTATATATATATATATATTAGTTTACATTTAATCTTAATTTTTTTATATTTGATTATATTTTTCATTAAAAAAATATTTAATTCCAACATTAATATTTTTAAAAAAAATTAATTGTTAATCATTTTTATTTGAATATTTTTTTATAGTCGAGAGACTGAGTTGTTTAGAATTCAATTTTATAAATTTATATGTTTAATTTAGATTTATAGAATTAAAGTTTTTTTAAAATAAAATAATTTATTTCAATTTATTTTTAATTTTATGTTATGTTATAAATTTATTTTATATTATATTTCAAGATATATTTTTTACAAATGTATATTTAAAAATAATTTGATATAATTTTTTTAATGTATATCATAGTCCTATTTTGTAAGCATATACTAATCACCACAAATACAAAAAAATTCACTTCCCATGCCAATTCATTATTTTTTGGGCAAACACTTTGAGTATTGATGCATGGGAAAAGGGTGACACGTGGAAAATGTGAAAATAATAATGTAAGATTAAGTTTATTAAAATTTTAAAAAGTGAGTATAAAGAAAAAATAAATAAATGAAATACTAAGTACTTTAATTGATGTAATAATATAAATTTTATTGTATATTTAATACATGTTAAGAAAATAATTTGAAAAATATGTTTTTAAAATAACTTTATGTAAAAAATGCAAAATCTTAATAGAAGAGTTACATTTTAAAATAATATATTAAAATTAAATTACTTTATAAAATATCAAAATTTAAATTAATCAATTTAATTTAATTTATTATTTTATTCATATATATATATAATTATTATTATTAAAAATATTCAATTTTACATAATCAGTATGTTATACACTTCACATAACTATATACAACATAATCAATTATATGGATATAGTATAGTTAGTTATGGAATAAAAATGAACCAAATTTTTATTAATAACTTAACACTAAAATTAATAAAATAAAAGAGTAAGTTAAAACATCTTTAAAGTAGGAACCATATAAGTTTATAAATTTAAGACTTATACCTCCCCATGAAATATATTAATATGACATTTATAATAAAAAGAAAAAGATATTTTTTTTGCATTAAAAACTTTGTATGAGAAAGAAATATTCCAAATAAAAAAAGTCATTTCATAATAACAAATAATAAAAACAAAAATTAGAATTAATTATTTGTAATTTAAAGTTGAATAACATATTATTAAATAGGTCTGAATTATAGAAAAAGTTGACTTGAGATCTTTGAAATAAGGTAACGTAATAAAATTCACAGTAAGTAAATTAAAACTGATATTATTACCTGTTATTTGAGATGTGGTATAACCTCTAAAAATGGAGAAAAGACTTTTGTAATAGACCTTCTCTTTTGCAACAATTGTTTCACATCTCTTGTTTTAGAATTGTTGTCACTAAACAGAAAATTAAGGTGCTTAATATTAAATATAGTTGAGAATTTTATTGATAAATTTAATAAGTTTCATTAATGTTACTAAAACATTATAAAAAAATCATGAAATAGACCTTCTCTTTCAAGAATTGTATCACATCTCTTGTTTTTAGAATTGTTGTCACTAAAAAGAAAATTGAAGGTGTTTAATATTAATATTAATATATAGTTGAAGATTTATTGATAAATTTAATAACTTTCATTAATGTTACCAAATCAATATAGGAAAATTTTAAAATAAAACTAATTTTAGAGACAAAAAATAACTAATTATTATAGTGACTAAATTAGAAACCATTTTAGAAATTAAAAAAAATAGTTTTTAAATTAGTTTCTATTATAGTTAAATAGTTTATAAATTAGTATATAATTAATTACAAAGGTTTTAAATTCAAAATTTGGTAACAAAAATCTTGATATCTAATTAGATATCAATTTATAAACTATTTAATAATAATAAAAACTAATATAAAAAAAAAATTATAATCTCTAAAATAATCTCTAATTTATTCATTATATCAACTAATTATTTTTTTTTATAAAATTAATTTTTATTTGATGACTTTCTTATAGGAAACTTGGTCTTTAATAATCAAACCTCCATTAATATGAAACTATTTGAGCTTAGTTATACATAGTTTTAACCAAAAGAAAATGATGGTAGTTTCTTTGTAAATTATGAATATCCTTGGTAATGCACAGCAAACACTTAACTACCTTGGAAAAAAAATAGAACTTAAACTAAAGTCGCAATTCTTCACAATTGATTTTTAACCTCATCCACACCTAAATCTACTTGACAGGTAGGTAACCATTTTTCATCTAACTCAATATTTCATTCCTTAGCATATAACACGGGTACCTCCCCCTTTTAGATACACATTTTATTCTTTATGCTTTTATACACTTTCATGGACTCCACTTTAGTATTTGCAGGTATTGAGTCTTTGTTGGAAAACCATTCCAAGTAGCTGAATCATCTCTCAAATTCAGTCATGTAAGTCCTTGCAACTATATTTCATATTTGAATATTTTCAGATAAATAGGTAAGTATTACTTATAAAATTATAATTTTTTAATTTAATATTATAAAACTGATTAAGTGAGATTCACTTATATGAAATTCTCATATCGAACAACGAGTGAAAAATGTTTATTACAGATGTCCAAGTGTCGAAAGGGAGAACGTCATGAGATAGATCCAAGTGTGGTGTTTGTTTCGTGGGCAGCAGAATCGAGGTTGTGAAAGGAAAGGAGAGGGGGCAGGTAAAGGAGTTGAGTAGATTGATGGAGAGAAGAAGAAGAAGAAAGAGTGGTTTCGTGAAGAACGAGGGAAGAAGAGAACAACCATGATGATCCTACCTTTGATCTTTCTAAATATGCCCTTCTCCTTCTCCTTCACCATCAGGATCAGGAAGAATGAACCATCCAATCTCATTGCTTATCAAATCTTTATCAGTCTCATCTCTATTCTCTCTCATTAATTAATAATTAATTAATTAATTAAACAATAATCAATCCCACCTCCTCCACCCTCTCTCTCTTATTTATTCTCATGCTACATCACATCTTAAATAGCCCACACCACATACCTTCTCTTCATTGTCTCTCTTTGCTTGTATGATTTCTTCTCATGCTTCTCTCTCTCTCTCTCTTTCTTGGCTTCTCTTCACATGGGTTTAACAAAGGGTTCCTTACAGAGTTTCTTGGCATTCTGTCCACCTCCACTTCCATTAATGGATCTCTCTTTCTCCTACTCTTTTTCTATACCATCACTACGCGGAGGTGGACATGCTGCCAATAGAGCTCTGTTGGCTTCTCTTTGTAAAGCCTTCGTGATATATCTCATTCTCAAATGCCCTCACCGCTTCTTTTACCTGTTAATTACCATAACTTAGTAGGTTAACTAAACCTAACCATCGTCTTTTGTTCTTTTTCCTCGTCTCATGTTTGGTTCTATCTAATATCTACATATACATGCCGGCTTTGTAAATGTCTGATGAATGCTCTTGTACAATGTCGGTTTTATTCTTCTTGCTTGGTATTGGTGTTATTAACATTATGCTGTGTGTTTTACCCGCATTTTTGTTTGTTTTTGCAAGACTCTTACGGGATCAGAAATAAAGGGTAGCGTGCCTTGTCTTACTTTCTGCTACTGTTGGAAAGTGGAAACCCTACAAATCTAGCGGCTTTTCTGTGGGTCTCAGAAAACCCTGAGTTTCCCTTGGCATTGGTGCCTTTCACCCTTGTTTCACTTGCTGTGTAAGATCTGTCAGTGTTGAGGATAGCTTATGTTTTTGTCTTTGTTATCCTCCTCATGATGGTTGTAGCTGTTCGAAGTTACTGGATCCAGGGTTTCAGCAATTAGAGGTGATACAGTTTGCAAATCTGCAAGAGGAGTGGGGGTAATATAGTTTTCTATTCTTGATAGCAGAAGCTTTTATGGATAGGATCTGTGGTTTTCGCAGATACGAATACTTTTGCAGGAATGCATGCAGAAATGTGTTTTTGTTTACTTTTATTTCCATGATTTAAGTTATTGGGCTTTGGTTACTTGAATATTTTATGCGAACTGCGCTGAAGGATTTTATGGCTGCATGCATGATCTTCTTCGTCTGTGTACCCATTGCCCCTTTGTAGGTGAAAAATTGGTATCGCTTTGGTCCTGGTGATTTTGATTTGCATATCCAGCAGCAGGCAGCACAGACTATTGATATTAGATGATACTTTAACTGCTTGCATTAATTTTTATTGCTGACCCTTCCCATTGCCCCCCTATTGCTCTATAAACTACTTGTGCTTTTTCACAACGTTACACGAGCCCTCTTATGATTGAATACTGACATTTACCACCTTTTATATATATATATATATAATATGTCTATGAGTGTGTGTATATATATATATATATATATATTATGTGTGTATATGTATATATATTCAATGAATGGAAAGTTAAGCACACTTGCGCGGGTAGATAAATTCAAAACCACAACGCTCAGTACCATTTGGGAAGAAAACTGAGTAGCCAAATAATCTGGTTATTGCAACACACAGTACCTTCTGTTTTTTCGAAAAAGTTTTTAATGAAGGTTCAGTCAGCTCTAAGCCTTTTCTATCAATAGGAAGCTGTAAAATGGATAATGTACCTGGTACAGTTTGACTGGAAGTGATGAATACCTTTGGACAATAAATATATATTATCAAATTTGGAGTACTTTTTGTTCACCAAAATTTCATCCTCCCCTGTGACCATGATTTCTTTTTCTTATTCCTGTACAACCTCTTTAGAGTTTGACCTTGTTTTATGCTGAGGAAAACATACACTGCTTTTGAATTTGTTTTCTACTGAGAAGGTAACACTGCATTAAACATTCAACATTGTTATTTGTTGTTTGGTTCCGTTTATTAATTGTGTGCCAAGGTTTATGTTCTTTCATCAACTGTTATCAGTTACACTAAGAATACGTTTAATGTTTTAAAATGTGAAATGAAAGGTAATGATGATTGTGATTGGGTTGTGTAAAAATACACGACATCAGAACGACTCTCTGATCAGTGGCGGCCCCTCAAAGTTGCGGGGTAGGTTGGAGTCGCTGCTGCTGTTGCATCCCCACAGCTAGCAGCTATGGTAGGAGCTAGCCAAGTAATGTAGTAGACATAGCCTATGACCTTAGTGTGTGTTTTGGAGTCATCTTTTTGTACGAATAAAATCCTTCAATTTTTATGTACTACTTGCAGGGAGTGCTGGGAATTAGCCTTAATTATGGGACCATCTCATTATTACTCCACAACTTCACATGCCTCTTTTGACTCTCCAAATTCTTCCTCACCCTCCTACTCTGACCACCCATTGTCCCGTTCCGTTTGTTCATACAAAACAGGTTATATTTCAAGTTCAAATGAAAATAGGGAAAGACAGGGAATCATGTGAAGATGAGAATGAGTGCTGTTTGAATAGGCCCTTATTCCAAGCAAAGTGGACCGAGGAAAAGTATAAAAATAGTTACGTGTTCATAACCTGTAAAGGGATTTGCCTCTTCCACACCCTGATGCTATTATTAGGCACAACTTTTTATCTTGTGAGGTAGGGGGTTTGTATTTTGAACATGAAAAGATTACATGCTTTCAAGTATTATTCGGACAAGTTATATTATAAATGGTAAAATACTACGCTTTTTCAATATGAAGAAAGAATTATACTGTAAATTAAAATGGAAAGAAAGAGAAACAAATAATAGCAAGTTAATTGTCTACATACACAGTATGCATGAGAAATGATGAGTCTTTTATATGTTTCTTCATTTCATAGCAAATGCATTAAACTGAACATAGAATCATAAACGTGTTCTTTGATTGTTATTTGTTATAAATGTTTGTATGTCTATTCTTTCATAGCAAATGCTTGAAACTGAGCACAGAAATCATAAATCTTCTCCCTGATTATTATTATTATTATATATAAGTTATATAGTCATGAGTATGAGTATTGCATGGTCTACTTTTCTCTTGTTTCAAAGTTTGACATTGAATATAAATGAGTTCGACTTAGAGACCAAAATAATTAGTTAGGAATAATAGAAACTAAAATAGACATTATTTTAGAAATTAATTAAAAAAAAAGTTGGTTTTTAAATTAATTTTTATTATTTTCTATTATTATTAAATAGTTTTTAAATTGGTATTTAATTATTAATTAAAGTTTTAATTATCAATTATTTAGTTTCTAAATTTGGTAACAAAAATTTTGGTGGTTAATTAGATAATAATTTAGAAATTATTTAACAATAATAGAAATTAATTTAGAAATTAATTTTTTTTTAAAATTTCTAAAATGAACTTTAATTTAGTTATTATTGTAACTAATTATTTTGATTTCTACAAATTAGTTTCTATTTCATGATTTTCTTGTAGTGTGAAGTCAGATTTATTAAGTGAGACACTAAAACAAGAGGGTAAAAATTAGTAAAAAATAACTTTTGTTTTTATTAATGCAATAATTTGAATTGATTTCAAAACATTGAGATTATGATAAAAAAAATCATTGTTATTACTGTGCCAAAAAGAATAGTGAATATGCAATAACTAATAATAGTTGAATATGTTATTACGAAAATTCATGGATATTTGTTTTTATTTTTTTTCTTTCTTTTCTTCTCTTTCGTTAAGGATTGAATGTACAAAGATAAGAGATGGTTTAAAATTTCATGTCTGCCAATAGATTCATAAATATGTTTTTTTATTTATGAATGTTATGTATATATAATTGATATAATTATACTATTTTATTATGTATTATTAACTAGTAATTAAATTATTATTAATAACAAATGAAATTCTTAGTTTTTTTCTTTTTTTCTCTCTCACAAATAAAGCATTCGTGTGTTGAAAATCTCATGGAACAATAACTAGAAAAACATTGTTGATAGTGGCAATAGATTCTGTGAAGAGTATCTAGTCCTAGAAAGAAGGAAACCCATTCAGATGATATTTTTTCCACGGCCTCTACAACTTGACATGCCAATGGGTTTTCATCCAGTTCAACAGGATATTTTGTTTTCTACTATGTTTTCAATAAAATGTTTAGTTTTTAGAAATATTTTTCTTTAGGATGTTTGGTTTTTAAATGGTATGAACATATAAATTTAAAATCACAAAGTGTTTTGTGAATTTCAAAACTTAAAATTATAAGAAAATTGTATGTAAAAAGGAAAAAAATTATTCTCTCACGTGTGTATTTACATTACTTCATATATATGTATATATATGGGGGAGACTTTCTCTCTCTAAATTACAATCTAATTAAACATGGACATCATGAGATTATACTATTATTAAATTATTATTTTTTTAATAAAAATTATATATGTTTTGTATGAACATGGTTGGGTCTTCAAGGCTAAGCTTCTTTTGTCAAGTTTGAGTTGGTAGTTGCAGAGAAGGGCAATTGCAGTGGTGCACGGTTGAGGTAGCATGGAGATACAGTCACAACGGCAAGAAGTGCGTAATGTAAAAGAAAAAGTGAGAGGAGCGAAGTGTATTTGGGATAAAAGGATTCAATATATTATATCTATTGTTTCCATAACAATGTAAAATAATATTCATATTTTACATTGATTATATAAATAACTGAAATTATCTTCATTCATATTACAAATTGTCATTGTGTTTCATGTTAAATCGGTTTCCTCTTAACTGCTATAATATCTCAATGAAATACTTTATTTAGCACTAATGTTTGTTTGTTTTATTGGATGTATAGTTTAAGAGTGGAAACAAAATTGTTAGAAGAAAGAAGTAAAAGTCTAAATATGTAACATTAATCATGAGAAAATTATAACTCAAAAGTATTTTGTATTATATACAATGAAGATGACATACAGACTAATAAAAGTTTTACATAGAAGCACCAGCTAGCTAAAAGCGGACTAAAAAATTTAATCTAAAACTAAATTATAATATATTTTAACTGTTGTTCTAGTTTCATTACATCTTTCGTCAAACTTGTTTTATTTGAGGTAACCATGACTTTGCTTGGGAAAGCTTTAAATAAGGGTTAGAGATTGACTTGGTAAAAGATCAACAACGTCCTAAATGACTTTGTCCCTCACAAAATAGAGTTCAAACTTAAAATATTTAGTAATTCAGTTCTTTATTGGATTAACGACTAATAAAATCGCATCCTTAATTCACTGAGGAGTGATTGCAGCAAAGTAACTTAAACAAAAACAACATAACCTGAAACTTAGCTTTAATATTATTGGAATATATAAAACAAGCATACTTAAAAGACAATTTAGTATCTTATAAGCAAAGATTTAAAAGTATATCATTTATCTCAATCCATGGTTTTGAGTATAAGAAAAGGAAAAGATATACCTATAAACAATAAATTCATTCTAACATATCACAATCAAAACACACTCGTTTTTTTCACATTTTTCTTTCAAATTATCACTCATTCAATCCCTCTAATCCTCACACTTCCACTCCTCAATCCAAACACAACATAAAAGAATAAGATATATGGGAAGGACTCTAAATATAAGTGAAAACAAGTTCAAGAGGGTTTTATACATAAAAGTTAAGTGTAGAAATACTAGTCGATGAACTTTATTCATACAACATGAATAACACAAAAATGAATAAGAAAAATGACTATTTAGGGATGTGATAATGTTGTAAGTCAATTTTAAAATTTTGGAGAGGAATGTGAAAGCTAAAAAAGGGAATGTATATAATCCTTTTGAACTTGACGAGTAGAAACATATTACTTTCTTGAAGGTGACGAAATACAAATAAGTCGCCATTGAGTTATCTTTGAAGAATTATGTCTTTGGTATCTGGAGTTTCACATTATAATATCACTATAAAATTAAAAGAAATACCATATTTTCTCATGCAAACTTAAAAACATGTATCAAATTTATAGTTATGAATGAGACATGGAACAAAATGTTTAGATGACATGGGATTATGAAAATAAAAATGATCAAAATAAAAATGATCAATATATCTAATCTAATATGTAAACATGTACAATTACCAATTTTGACACTATCAACTCCATGCACTTTTCATGGATGAATAGATTCACTCATAATGAGTAATAGGATGAGATGCACCCAAATTTGGCTAGGATATATAATGAAAAGAGTTGGAAGAGTATTGGTATAAAAAAAGTCATATTCTTGGGATTGAAACTAAGTGTTATTGGTCTAAAGATTATTATGAGAGTCCTGATTATATTTATAAATTAAGATTAATTAGGACTATTTTTATCACAAATATGACAAGAAGATCTACTTTGATTATGTGAATTGTATGTTTGATCCCAATTGCTTTGGTCACTCTGAGTCAAATTTCATCATCTAGTGTCTCTAATATAATGGTGATCTCTACTATTCCAATTGTCATCTCTATTATTGAATCTACCACCAGGAAATCCTCCTCATGCATTTGAATAAAATCTACGACAACCTTAATCAGAGTTCTACCGTTGATTAGGACCAGAAAAAACATTAGCATGAGCCAAAGGATTTTTTTTCTCAAATCTTTCTTCTTGAGCAGGAAATTTGACCAATCAAAATCATCTCACAAACCATTTAAAATTGCATTAATATGACAATCATAAAAAATCTACGAACCAATTGGAAAAAAAAATGAATTATGTATTTTCTTAAGTTCGCATAGATATTCATTGATGCTTTTGTATATCTTAATCACATGAAAGATAATTTTAGTTTTTCTTAATAGTTCGAGTGTGTGCAACATAATATTCTTCTAACCACTTTAAAATGTGATTAGTAGAATTCAATCTAACTACTTTTGTTAAGATTGGTGAGAATAATGAGGTAACAAGAAAAAAAATGATCTTATTGAAAATAGTTGTTATATTCAATACTATTTATTGTCATAATTTCATCTTTTCTACTAGGATAACATGGTGACATTTTATTGATATGAGCAAACTTTTCAAAATTTAACTCTTAAATTGTTACAAATAACATGTTGCTAACTAGAATATTATCGTTCAATTCTATAGAAATCAAACATTTGAAGTGAGAAAGTCATAATTGATATCAAGGTACTTAAGATAACATATTAAACCATTAGCCATAAAAGAAAAAAAAATATAAAGAAAAAATGAAAAATTTATATATTGCTATATAAAATTAAATTACAATGCAATTGTAAAAGAGAAAAAAAAAATATTTCCATATAAAATCAAATTATATTTTTTTAAACTAATTTTATTAGTTCTTTTACACCAAGCTATACAAACAATCAAATATGAATAACATGCCATTGTATCCTTTTGTTTGGATTTTTATTGACTTAGAAGCATTTGATATCTTTATGGTGTTTCTATTCACTTACGAGGATTAAGGACGTTTGTGATTTAGGGTGGTGTAGTGCAACTTGACACGTAACATGTTGTGATAGTTGAATTAACCTTAAATCTTTGATTATGTAATAAACTAAATTAAACTTTTGTAATTTTAAAATAATTTTAGTATGTATTATTTTTTAAACAAATATTTAATGTAAAATACATTAATAATGAATAAATTTAAAATAAAATATGACATCTCAATTGGTATAAGACATTATATAATTAAATTAAATATATAATAAAATAATCATATTAGAAAGAAGGCTTAATTACCTTTTTCGTCCCTATATTTATAGCCAATAGTCAATTTCGTACAGTGGTTTTTAAAAAATTCAATTTGGTCCCTAAGTTTTTTAAAATGTAATCAAAATGGTCCTTTCTGTTAAATATCATCAAACGGCGTTAAGTGGTGCTTATGTGGCAGACACGTGTAAGTTACGTGGATGGTGTTTACATTACTTTGGTGAATACTGAATTAGGGTTTAGGTTATTCAAATTGGGGATTTCGAATTTCTGATTTAGGGTTTCTGATACGAGGATTGCTCCTCTGGTTGGATTCTGTGGTGCGCTTCC
>Ga0123342_1000616_pt1 | contig 57009 bp, 22 predicted proteins | sample Turbeawhitnodule_FD_89960 | JGI IMG/M metagenome (GOLD analysis project Ga0123342, IMG submission 89960) | Root nodule microbial communities of legume samples collected from Mexico - Turtle bean Mexico white nodule | ecosystem: Host-associated > Plants > Roots > Nodule | place: Mexico: Nepantla... | reverse complement strand
TCATTCATAATAATGGTTTGGTTTGGTGTCATACTGGTTCCTCGGTTTTTCCAATGTCCAATAACAACCTAACACACTGATTTGATTCCCGTCTTCTGTAATTTTTCCTTCACTAACTTTTCTGTTCTTTTTTTGTCAGCATTTATTTCCTAGATGTTCGTGAATGAACCATGATGCTCAAATTAGCTCCTCCAAGGTCCCATGTTGGAGTTATGTAGAATAAATTCATAATTTATCTCAACAACAGTAACTATATATGTTACATACAACGTACGAAATGTAGTGCTGCATAATTGAGTTGTGTTTTGTAATAATAGTTATGGATGCACCTACCCTTGAAATATAATAATAAAAAAGTGACGAGGAACATACGTACATACCCTTGTCTTGTAAGATGCACCTAAGAGGAAGCACATTGATGATGAAGGACAGGTCGAATAGACTAGGAACCTAGAGGTTGAGAGAGACTAATCACTATAGCAGTGTATGCTTCTAGCTCAAACAGTTTTCAGGGAAAGCACATTAAAACTTTTTCTACAAACCTATCCCAGCTTTTGAAAATCATGAAATTGAGCTTTATCGCAAGCTGTTTCATTTCAACCACACTACTTTTCATCCAAAATTTCAAAATAATGAATTTGTAGATTTTTTTATACGTTTCTCAATTTTTTATTTAATGTAAGTCTCAATCTCAGTTGAATTTCACGTCTGCTATAAATTAGTCTGAGCTTCCAAAACTTTATTGAATGTATGTAGTGGTCTTATGCTCTGATGAGAAAGAAACCGTGTGGCCTGACTAGGAAAGTGGTGATGTTATTATGAAAGGGAAGACTAAAAAGTAGCCATAGCTTTCAACATAGCTACCAAAAAATAAAGCGTGAAAAGTGAGAGAAATGACTTTCATATGGTTTTGTAAAACAAAATATTACATTCTTTTTCATTAAAAAGTATAGTATATGGAATCATGCTAGAAGTAAATCTTACTTTACAAATTTGGTTATAGAGTTTCTCTTAGATTTAGGAAGTGAGTTTATATTTAACTAAATTTTATAAAATTAAATTGTATGTATGATGAGATTTACACCCTAATTTGATTTGATACTTTAAGATATATTAAGTTTATAATTTACTTATTAAATAATTCAAATTCATTTAGTGTTAGTTTATAATAGTGATAATAAAACAACTAATTTAAAATCAATCCTCATAATTTAAAGGAAGAAACATTAACCAAATTGTGAAATTTATCAAAATTATGAAATAAATTACTTGTAATATATTTTTAAGAACCACTTTGTTTCACTCCACGATGGATATAATGCAAGTATGATGTGTCGGGCCCCTACTCCCAGACACTTTATTCTTGTTATTCACAATAAATATATATATATATATATAATAACAAAGATTTGAGCTAATTTAGTAGTAAGAAAATCATTATAGTTCGCATTTATTTATTTAACTTTTTTATCAATAAAAAATAAAAGTAAATAAATTAGAGTATTTAAGGATCTCCGTATACAAATTCATTTATTTGGCTTGTTAACTGAAATTTATCTCATAATTTTGCTTGCATCTTTTTAATATGTGAAGAAGGAGCAGATGAAGAGAAGGTTTTGAGGTGTGTGGTGTACTTTAAAATAAATTTGCGGAGAGAATTTGTTTGGGGTTTTCCATTATTAGCCTCAAATCATTGCTTTCTAATTCCAACCATTGCTCGTTCTAGAATGTCTTCCCACCACTTAAATTCAACCGACAAAAAACAAAATTACTTTCTCTTCAAGTTTATAATAAAACTAATTCAACACAATAAACTGAAGAAATAAAGGCCCAGGTTACAACATGCTTCTGTTTTCCATAGTTTTCACTACATTTTTAAAAAATATCTTGGCAATGTTTATACTCTGAATCATAAGATTAATATATAAATTTTACTAGACCTTTTCATTAAAATATGTTCACACAATTAAAAATAAGATTATAAATTATAAGAATAAAATTTATCCTGCATACATATCAATAGAGAAAAGTGATATTCTCAAATTATTTTTTTATATGCTAAGTTTTATTATATATTTAGATAACTTACTTAAGACCTAGATTTTGAAATAATTTTATTGTTTAATTTTGAAAATTATTAATTCATGTAACAAAAATTATTTTATATGTTGATATAATTTTAGGATAATCGAATTAGACCAAAAATTAATTCATAAATTATAATATGCATGTTATAATTTAAATTTGAGTTTTGATTTTGATTTGATAGATATGTGATTTTGAATTGAAAATAATTGTAAAATATTTAATGCTTATATTGATTGAATTGGTCTTAAAGATAATTGAAGAAAAATGTTAAATTTTTAGGATAAAATGAGAATTTAGCTTGTATAATCTGTTAAATTCGTTCTAAGCGAATTGAGGTGCTGATTGGTTCTATAAATATATGTATTTATATGTCCTAAATATGCATTATGAATATTTTAAAAAATTATAAATTTTAGTTATATATAAATCGGGTGTTACATAAATATAAATATATATTATATAAAAAATAAGTATGTAATTTTATTATAATTAGTACATTTATTTGTATTAAAAAAATAATATAATTTAGTAAATTTAAAAATTATTTAATTATATATATATATATATATAAAAATTACATATAAATACTTATATATAACATATGTACGACAACAAAACGTTCCAGGAGGAGAATTAACTCTTTTTATTCATATTCGCAGGGAAGATAATAAAAGCTGAGTTTAAAGGATAAAATTTTATATTTTTATTTCCATGTGGATTGGATTTTATATCATTCAAGTAAATTGATCATGAAACAGTTCCTTTTTTTAAAAAAAAATAATTTATTTATATATTTTAAAATTTTATTTTTATGTTTATAAGATAATATAAATTTTATAGTTTGGTAATCAAATTTACTTTCGTTATGATTAACAAAATATCACTTATGTATTAAAGTTACATTTTTTTGCTCTTTATTAATTTTATCTTTTATAATTTAAATTTTTATTTATATTTCTTATCTTATTAAAAGATAAATACTTTATAAAAGATGCATTACGTGATATTTTCTTGTATTATAAATCGAACACGTAAATAAAAACAAACAAGAACATCCTATAAATCCCTTTTTAATTTGAACAAAAATAGATACCAAAAACTTGACCACATCAGGATCCAAGAACATCAACATGACTTGTTAGTTTATAAATTTAAAATATATAATTACAATTAAGATATATTTTACTATATTTCAAGATAAATAATATCAATATACTATTATGTTGGAAAAAACATTTTATCAGATAAATATGCATGCATTATTAATACAAAGTTATTTAAAAATAATATACCTTTGATAATATAAGACATTAATCATGAGGGAAAGGAATTGGAGTTTATTAAAAATTATAATAAGTGATTATGTTATTAAAAAATTCTTTTAAAAGAAAGTTTGGACAAACAGACCCATGGATAATAAATACCCCAGATATAGTATGTATACCGTCTACAAAGGATTTGATATAATATAGCATATTAATAAATAGTTTTGTTAATATATGCATAAAAAACAATGCATAAACTAGAACACTTGCATACAGAAAAAAAAGGTTGAAATGATTCATTCAAATGGAATGGGCAATTATAATAAGGATCACTAAAGCTTAGTGATGTTAATTTGTTGGTCTGATCCTTATGATTAACTACATCATTCACTCAAATCAAATGCAATTGGAAATTGAAAAGTGTTTGATAAGGATTAGTAACTAAAGTATGTATTTTAAAATGAATCACATAAATTTGGATGGACTTATATTGGTTTTAGTCATGTTTTACATATTTTTATTATTTGATTTTAAATTATTGATAATGTATTCTTTTTATGTTTTTTTTTTTGTTATAATTATATTTGTTACATGAGTAATAACTTAGTAAGTTCAGGAAACACCTCTCTACAGACAGAAAGCACAGATAATGTTATCGTATCCGCGAACGTGTCCTTGCGATGAATTTTAGAGACACTTTCTGGATAGATTAGATGTTGCATATTTTCCCTATAGGAATCGCAATATCAGGGATTCATAAACCACATGACTAGCTGAGATGATGTTTCTTTGTCCACACTGAATCCATGCGCAAGAAAAAAAAAATACAGATTCATCATATAAGAAAATTTAGGAACCATGAAGTTTTCATGCAAGAAGATAAATCCAAATTGGAGAGGGACAAAAACGGTTTGTTGTAGAAAATGAACTCGAGTGCTAGATTCTATAGAGATACATAGAAGAGTAAGTATGATACGCAAGGCAACTAGAGGATTAGAGTAAAATGTGTATTGAAATTGGAGCTATAATTAACTTTTCAGGTGTAGGTAAGTGATTTCAAGTCATGAATGTAAAGATAGAGGCATATCTGCCATGCCATCTCCATGATTACTGTCCTACAGAAAAAACCAATCAAGTGCCCCTGCACTATACCAATTAGTGCATATATTAGTTAGAAAGGGAAGGGAACAAAAGAAATACGAATATATCTCATCAACTGTTTCACCTTCTCTCTCTCTCTTTTTCTTTCTATCTTGTGGCCCACTCCCTCAAGTTGTCTATAAATTGGACATGCTCGCAAGACTCTGGATGAACCAAAAAGAACAAAGACAACCCTTGCTTACACAAAATGGAGTACTCTAATGGATTTCCTAGAAAAAGAGATGTTTCTCTTGAGGAACTTAGCCAAAGGCTTGCTGAGTTTGCTGAAGTAAGAGGATGGGATCAATATCACAGTCCGAGGAACCTTCTTTTAGCTCTTGTAAGTCCCATGATGTGTGTTATATATGATGTTGAATTTTTTTTAAAGACAGTTAATGAAATATTGGATTATGCAGGTTGGAGAGGTGGGAGAGCTTTCTGAGATATTCCAGTGGAAAGGAGAGGTTGCAAAGGGGCTACCGAATTGGAGTAGTGATGATAAGGAGCACTTAGAGGAAGAGCTTTCAGATGTTTTGCTTTATCTAGTGCGTCTTGCAGATGTTTGTGGGCTAGATCTTGGACAAGCAGCTCTGACTAAAATAGTGAAGAATGCTCAGAAATACCCAGTCACTACTACTGACCATACAACCACTTCCACTCGCAACTAGCTAGCTATGTCCCCTCCAAAAATAATTGCATATCTATGTAACTTCTCTTCGTTTTAAGTTTTCAAACACACTCCATTAATTGCCACTTCAATCTTCCACATGTGATATGGTGTACTAAATGTAGTGAAATGAGAAATTTGGCCATGTGGGGCACGTGCCTGGCAAACCATTCTTCATCATGGGTTGTTTTCCATATCATTGGCATACCATCATTTACAAATAGGTATACAATAACTCAAAATTCTGTTTGTTGGAGGTGGATTGAAGCTAATGGTTGGCGGTAATTGCAGCACTTGGAAAGTGCCCATCATTGATACAATAAGAGGAGGAATCTTTTACATTTTTAAAACAGCTTCTGCTTGTTCTCCCAAACTCTTTTGATTCATTCTAAGGCTTCTGTCAAGGAAAAGAGTCAGAGTCAGAGTGAGGAAAAGAGTGAGGAGATTTGAATAAGAGTCAGAGTGTAAGGAAAAGAGTGAAAAGAAAATTAAATTGCAGGAAAAAGAGTGAGGAGATTTGAATGAAAAATGGTATTGATTGATGTCATTAGATTAAAAAAATTAAAATAATTTTTAAATTAAGAAAAATAATTATAAAATATTAATAAAAAATATATTTAAATAATTTTACAAAATAATGTATATCGTGTATTGTAACAGTTGTATGTATTTTCCTTTGAGTGAATTTCTTTCCAAATCTCCTCATTTGAAAAAAAAAAGTTTAAACTGTCAAAATTATTGCATTTTTCATGTTTTTAATATTTTATTCTTGTTTTCTAATTTTTCTCGCTCTCTTCTAATCTTCGTTCTTCTGTGTCTTCAGATACAAGACAATAAGACATGTTTAACTTATGATTAACCTAAAATTAAGTTATAAATTAATTAATTTATAGATGAACTTTTTTTTTTCTAGAGAGATCTTTAAAAATAAATTTGTTGAAAAGAGAGATATAGTCGCATATATTGGAAAAGATATTGGATGCAGCTATTTTAAACCATAGTTGCGGTTGCAGTAGCTTCTGCAACTCAAATGATGCTGTTGCAAGTGCATTTGGAATCATGAAATGCTGCTTGCATTTTAGAAACATGATCCTTCTTTTTTTCCAAGAGGTAATATAAAAGTGTAATAGCTACTTATTTCACTACTTTTTATTGTTAGATAAAAACAGATATATTTAGTATTTGTGCTCATCTTATTTAGTTTATAACATCCTTTTAGACATAATTTCAAGTAACATTCAATATTATATTTTCTTAAATAAAAATTGTTTTTACTTTCTTAATTAATGCATAAACTATGATAATTATCTTAAATACGATTTTTTCAAGAGTTTCTACTCAATGAGAGTATTTGCCGGATTTTTCAACAATGGCGTTTTATAATTTTGTATTTTTTTTTATCTTTTTTCAATCGAATTTTTTCATATTTATTTTTAAGTTAAATTTTGAATTATTTTAGAAATTAATAATATTTAAAAATGTACTTAAATATATTTTTAGTTTCGAAAATATGATTTTTCCTGTTCCTAAATGTTTTTGTTAGTATTAAATTTTTTACTTCTTTTAATAGTTTTTTTTTTTGTTTTATTATTTGTTCTGATTAGTTTAACACTAAAAATATAAAATATTAATTAACATAATAAAGATAAAAAAAAATTCAGATAATTATATTTTTAAATATATAATTTAACTAAAATATATTTCTTAGTTAATAAAAAAATATTTTATTTTATTTTTTATTCAGTATTTAATTTTCAACATATTTAGTTAACAAAAATAATTATCATTTAATGAGATGCTAATAATTTATTTTCTTTAAACTAATTTTGATATTATAATTTTGAATAATTATAAAATTATGTTACTTAATTGAATTATAAACTTAAAAGTGATCAAACTATAAACGCACAAACAAAAAGTCAAAGATTTAAAAATATATATAAATAGAAAAGATTTAATAAAAATGTAGTTATTTTTAAAAAAATATAGAAAACTATAATTATATAATAATATTTTTTTCTAGAAGAATACAATTTTAATTATATAATAAAATTTATATAATTATATTCTTTTATGTTATTCTATATTACTAATTATTTTTAAAATTAGATTTATTAAAAAAAAATAATTTAATAAACTGATTATTACCTGGACAAAACTCGTACATTAAAAATTAATATATAACTTCAATTATTAGTTACAAAATAGCTTTATCGATATTGGATAAAAAAATAACTAAATCTCCCTCTTGAGAAGATAAATGATTTAGTTTATAAAGTGCATTTCAAAACTATCAAGTTTTTATTGGAATGTTATAATATTAGGTTATAAGTATTACATGGTTTTTATGTATAAGAATCTTCTAGGTTTGAGAAGATTCAAGTGTGTAATGTATTGTTGCTTCATCTTTTTAGGTTTTTTATATACTCTCCAATCCCCAATTGATTAAAACTAAACCTAATTCCAATCATTAATTTCATTTTTCTGTCTAAGTAAGTTGAGTTATTTCTCTTCAATTTCCTCCCATTCATTTTTTAAAAGAGAAAAAATAAATTGACCGACGAGTTAAAAAATTATTAAAAAAAAGAAACAAGATGATCAGTAAATTAAATAAGAAAACAAAGATAAATATATATAAATAATTTATTATTTAAATTAATATCAACACAAGTAACTATATTTCATCATTGGTCAGAAAAAATTTCTAATATTTATAATGTCGGATAATTGGGCTTAAATTAATTATGTACAATTATGATAACTTTAATAAAGTATTTTAATGCTGAAAATTTCATTTCTTTAGAAGTTGGAATTATTGGTGCTTGACTCATCAGAAATGTCCCAACCGATCCCCGCACTAACAAATCGTTTTAAAAAATATGGGATTTGTATTAAAATTTGAGAAAAAAATATAATATAGAATAATGTTGCCCCGTTATCCAAATTACAAACTAATATATATGAAGTCTGTTGATTTCTATAATAACTATATTAAAAGTCATATCAACAATAATTTGAAAATAAGTAATGATGTAAAATTATTTAACATTGTTAATGTATAGTTACAAATTTGAAAGACTAAAAATACAATTAACTATTTTTTATTACTTACATAGGTATTTGGTTTTAATTTAGTTAAATATAACTAAAGTTTGGTTTATCGTTAATTTATATTGAATTATTTTATCATGGATACACTAGTATAATTAATAGAAATAAAGTTACACATAGATAGTCTTTATTAAAAACAATTATGGCAGTTTACTCTTGAATCCTTATATTTTTTTTCTGCACCTCCCTAAAGACAAAACTGTCTCTATATAAAAACGGTATATTTATTTCTTTTATTTCAGATTACAAAATCTAGAAAATTTTTGGATTGACGACGTGTCCGGTAACTTTTCAGATTGGTGCTTCTGGTAGTACATGAATGACAGTATTAATCCAAAATAAAAAATACAAAATATCCATAATTAAAAAAACCATTCCAGATCCGTCAATCCGTAATTCAAAATATGCATTCTGGATTCAAAAACACATAGTTGAAAAAAATCATTCCGGATTCATCAATCCGTAATAGAAATTAGGCTTCCGAATTCAGCAATCTGAAAATCAACAATTTATACAAACTTTGCTTTCGAAACACCCTTCATCTGGAAAACAACATGATTCACTTTTGGATTGATGAATCCATAGCATACTTTCAGATTTCGATTTTAAATAAAAGGTGAAGGTTAGTTTTCGGGATTTACAAAATTGTGGGGGTGCAGAAAGAATAATGTAGAGGTGCAGAAAGAAACTGCCAACAATTATTTGTACTACTTAGATCAATAGCATAAACCAAACATTTAAAGAAGAAGAAAAAATGCAGTACAAAAAGAGATAAATTCGAAACGTGAACACTTCTTTCTGCACCCTTAAAAAAGGCTCTATTTTATTTTGAAAAGGCATACTTAAAATATAAAAATCCTAACTATTATTTGATGGAACGCATAAAATTGAGGCCCACGTGACAGTAAAATGGGCTAAGGCCATGAGAAGAAAAGATTTAAAAGAAATCAAATTCTTCCTGCACCTTCATATTTTCTTCTGCCACCTTCATACACAATATGAAAATACATTTTTATCATTTTTTGTCACCCCCATAAACTAGTTTCCGGATTATGTAATCTGAAACACATTTAAAAAAAGACTTCCAGATTACATAATCTGGAAGCTGAATAAGACTTTTGGATTATGTAATCCGGAAAATAATAATGCATATGAAAAAAGGCTTTTGAATTACATAATCCAGAAGTTAATTTTAAATTTTGAAAAATAACTTTCAGATTACGTAATCTGGAATATTATTGAGGAGCATTTTTGAAAATTCAAAAATATATGGAGGTGAGAGAAGAAGGTATGGAGGTGCAGGAAGAAACAGTCTTCTTTCTTTCATCTAACTCAGACGCGAAAAAACTTGTTTTTTTTGGATTGGTTTCAACTAGAGTTTACGCTCTCTCTCAACAGAAAACTAACATGCACTTCTTTTTTCAGGAACTTTAGTTTTGCCTTTTTCTATTTTCACCATCCTGACGGTTTCTTCCAGCACCTCAATCACTTCTTTACTAAACACATTCTAAAGTCGAATTTACTATTATACCTTTCAGTAATTACTCACGCCGTTTTCACTCTTCTCCTCCAGCGCACCTCCAACCTCTCCTTCATTTCAGTAGTGTTCCACTTCAGTCCGGCACATGATTTCATTCATTTTGGCGCACTTCTAGTTGCTCTTTGTAGTTTTTTCGTCTCACTCACACAGTTATGCAAATTAAAAAAATGCATTCAATTTTCTTTCTTGATTAGGTAATACGTATTTTATTTGATAATTAAAAAATAACTTTTAAATTGGGTAATTCATAACTCATTTTATAACTCAAAAATAAGTTTCAAAATAATTCATAAGTCATTTAATAATTAAAAAATAGTTTTCGGATTGGATAATCCATTAGTGATTTGATGACTCAAAAATAACTTTCAAATTGGATAGTTTTGCTTCATTTTTTAATTTGATATATTTTTGGATTACTTGATTCGTAAGTTTCAAAATTCAGTAGTTATGTTCTGAATTGTGTAACATAAAACTTAGTTCCATATCTGGATTAACTTTTTGGGTTATCTAATCCAGAATACAATAGTATATTAAGAATTGAAGCGAGGGAGAAAAATCAATTATAATAATTGTGTGCATGGATAACCATTTTATATTGTTTAAATTTTTTTCACTCTTTTCAATTTAGACAGATTCAATCAGGGTAATATCTTCCTACACCCCTACATTTTTCTTCCTGCATCTCCACAATGTTTTGCAAAAACAAACATATCCCTAGTATTTTTCTAAAATTCCTAAAATACACATAAGATCCACAATCTACTCTTTCTTTTTCCTTTGCCCACAGACTGCAGACACAAACTCCATTCCTCTTTGAACGGTGATGACGTTGTTCTATCTCTTGGCACAAGAAGGCGTTTATATTGGTGGTGGTCGATGGTGTCTTGGTGACTGGGTAGTGGTTTCTCTTGATGGTTTCTTGTTCAGAGAAGAAGGTAAGTATTTTTTGTTTTGTTTTTGGATCTGTAGTTCTATTTTTTCTTGTGGATTTTCATTTTCGCAGTTCATACGTAGTGATTCTAGACAATGTAGTCTAATAGGTTTATAGAACAAGAAATCCGTATTTATTTTTTTGTATTTTGAAATATTGAATCCGCATAAATTTTGGATTAGGACATCCATAAATCTTTTGGATCAATAAGTTCAATAAGCTTCCAAATTGACGGATCCATAGTAGGTCAGGTCTTGTTGTTGTCAAATAAATTATTGGATGAGGATAATAATAGAGTATTAGCGAATGAAGAAGAAGATGATACTATTAGACTATAGTCTCTTAGTTCTAGTAACGGACGAGGAGGACAAGTGCCTACACTTTATGGTAAATAGCAAATTCTTCCTGTACTCAACCTTTTTAACCTACATCTTACATATTTTTTAATATTTTCCAAAGATATCCTTCATTTCGAAAATAAAAATCCAAAATATATTATTGTATTCTAAAAATTAAAATCTAAAATAAAATTAAAAAATTAAGATTTCATTATGAAAAAGTAAATTCGAAATAAAAAAATACGTTCTAAAAACATCCAAAAATATATTTCCAAAAAGAAATATTTGAAATATATTTTTATCCATTTTTTATTTAAAATTGTTTTTATTATTTCACATTAAAATCAGACAGAAATTTAAATATGAAAATCGGACCCAAATATAAGGTACAGACCGTAATTGCCATGGTAAATAAATGATAAATACAATATATATCTTGTAGTTATTTATATAGAGATTATTTTATAAATTAAGAAAATTATTAATATTTAATATAATTTTTATTATTAATAATAGTAATCACTTTAAATACTAATAATTTTTTAATCTTTAATATAATATTTAATTTAATTAATATAATAATTAATTATTTTTTAGTTTTAAATTTAATTATTATTTAATGACTTATTGTAATATTTAACCAATAATTCGCCAGTTCAACCACGAATCCAGTATTTATGAATAATAATAAATTTGTTTACATGTACTCAACTTATATTTAAAAAAAAAATGGAAGATTTTGGTAACAATTTTTAGGCGTCATAACATTAAAGGTTGTACATTAGTCAAATTATTTTCGAATTGGATTTTTTTTAGTTTTTGATGTTTTTCAAAAAAACACCGATTTTAATGTTTTAAAATATTTTATAAAAAAAAACATATTTTAAAAATATAACAAATAAATAATATTAAAATTCCAACAAAAAATACTTTGTTTCAGTAATAATGTTGACTTTTATAAGCAATGGACAGAAACCCACAACCATACAGACTCCACCAACCAAACTATTTGGAGAAGGAGAATATATAAACTAAAGTTTGAACAAAGTTCAAATTAAGGGAATAATAAAATCTATCTACAACTTCATACCACCAATAATGTGTTTCATGATATTTTTTAGCTAATTAAATTATTTCAATGCCTTTTCTTTTTCATTTCCATAATTTACTCATTCTTTTTCAAAATACCACTTTGTACTTTTGCAAATGAAAAAAAAATGTTTCTTATTTTAATTTTTAAGTGAATAAAAGTCTAAATTAGTTGATATGGATCCCTTTTTGAATAAGGTCATATCTCAATCACTGTTTTATTCAATAAGATTTAACATTTCTTTATGATTAATGCAAACAGCAACATCACATGGCTTACTTGTTTAAGATTGTGAGCCAACATCTCACAACCTATTTGTCCACTTCTTAAATATATTTCTAAACAAAAACAGGTTACGTGGTTTTTAAGTTTACTGTTACCACTTAATTTTACCTTTTTGTTTATGATTTACGTTTGATGTTAGGTCAGAAACTCAATCATTATGAAATGATATCTCTTGTTTATATATTATAATTTATCCTAAGCTATATGAAAAACAAAAATATAAGAAATTAATAAGGAAAAGGTGAGAATTATTAATATGTGTGACGATAATGGGCATTACAAAAAAAAGAGCAAAATAAATACTACCAATAGCATTAAAAATGCAAATTCAGACCCACCACTCACATAAAAAGAAAAAGAAAAAACAAAACCTCACACTTTGAGCAATTTGTATTTGCTACCTTAAGACAATTGATTGTAATTTTTATACCCACCTACGCAGATATTTCTACAATGGAGAATCATTTTTTAAGAGTATTAGGTTTCACTAACTCACTATAATCTTAGCTTTTTATGGAAAATTATTTATTAATTAACAACCTACTTTTCTTATACAACTATTTAACAACCCCATTTAATAATAAAATATTATATTTAGAGGTTAACAATATTTTTAATTAATAATAAAATATTGCACTTAGATAATGATAATATATATTTTAAATAAAATAATAAAATATTTCTTTTATGTTTGTTTCTACGTATGGATTGTTCCGTAGACCAGTCTAAAAAGGCCAGCCAGGAAAAATACCCTTGGCAAAAACTGGTGCACCATGGCTTCTACTTTCTTCAAACGTGGTTTCCACTTTCTCGTACTTACAATTATTGAAATAAGTGGAAGAATGACCACCTAGGATGTGTTTCGAGAAGTTTTGGTTAATGTCGTTTTTTGCCAACAAACTATAGCATTAGAAAATAGGAAAAAATAATTAGACGATGATTTATATACGACAGAAGATTTGTTAACAATTTTTTGAAAAAATAGTGTATTTGGTAATGTGTGTTAGATGTAGCTTTTCGTTTCACAAATTCCTTTGTTTAAAAATATTTTTAAATATTAGTTTTAAAATAACTCTCTCTCTTAGACTATAATAACATTAAAAAAAATTAAAAAAAATACATATAATAGTTTATACTGGTTTATTTGACATAATAGATTTCGTTGAGTTTCTTCGAAAAATAGTTACTCAAAGTTAGTAACCAAGTATTATTTGTCAAACAATCATTCTTGACCAACCAAGTATTATTTGTCAAACAATCACTCTTGACCAAGTTAAAAAAAAGTTATCTGAGTGGTATTCCACAAATTACAAGACTGTTTACTATATGAAATAGTGTTCTCTATTAAGTGTAGGAAACAAAAGATCTAGATAAAGTTTTAGCATTACGCGACATAGTTTCTCTCTCTTCTTCTTTTTTGTGAATGATTTTAAATTAGGTTGAAGAACATAATTGTTGCAATATGACCAATGAGCAACCTCAACTCACTTAGATATTTTTTTAGCATCCGACAAACCTTGAATGTGGATGATGCATTAATACACTCCATGCAACTTTAGTTATTCTTCTTTTTTTCACGCAATTTCATTGATAGCTAACAATACTTATTTTCTTAGGTAACATAACCTTTTGCACCAACATATGGTAAAAATACATGTCATATTTAACCGATAGTTGGACCAAAGTTGAAATGCGCTTGTGTCAAAAAGTCGACTTAAAGTCCACTTCGTAACATGGTATTAGAACCATTTCGAGCCTATCCTAGCGAGTATTTGTTGGGCTTATCAGGCCACCCGCTATCGGACCACCCATAATATATAGTCTCACGCACGAGCTTCTATCTATCACTCTCGGCGTGAGGGGCTCAATGGGGTGAGCCTACCTCAACCCCATAAAACCGGCTCAATGGGGTGAGGTTTACACCCACTTATATACAATGAAAGACTCTAATCTCTAGTCGATGTGGGATCTCCAACAATCTGTCATAAAATAAGACTACACAATGATATTTACCTATTGAACCAGACACTCACGATTTATTTGTCAAATATATACTATCGTCTTATCCACAAAATATAATAATATTTTATGCTTAATTATTTTTAAAACCTAATCAAAATACTTTTCCTTAACAGTTAATTTAGTTTTAAAAAGTGTAAACTTCGATTTAGGATATTGCAAACAAAAATACAAAATATGTAAGTAGAGATTGTCTTTGGAGAACCTGAAGTATCTAATCATCTTTTTTTTCTCTGTTAACAATTATATATGTTCAAATGATAAGCAAAAGTAGATAACATCTAATTCTTAAAAAAAATATTTTCATGTGTTTTTCATAGAAATTAATATGTTTAAACAATAATCTTTAAGTTTTTTTTTTATTAAATTAGTAACTATCAAATTTATATAATTGAAACCAAAATAAATAATATGGAATAAGTTCTGCCTCATAAGCATGGTTATGTTTTTAGGCATAAATAATTTTCTTGTATACAACTAGAGAATTTAAAAAAAATAAAAGTGATAGTAGTTGTAGTATTAGTGAATGTCCTTATCTATTTAACGTGGATAGTCGTAGGTAGGGCACTAGGGTAATTATTAAAAGCTTTTAAAAGATTGTGTTAGATTTCTCCGCAATTAGTTAATAATATAAGTATTATTAAAATTTAGAGTAAAAATTACCATAGATCGAACTGCCATGCACAATTAACCTTGCATAAAAAAATAGTATGCAAAATTTATTTGAAAAACTTTCACTTATTTTCATGTAAAAGAAGAGAATAATTAAAGAAAAAGCTTGAAAATGTTGTCTGTGTTTGTGCTTTGAAGAACTTATTGTGTCTTATCCAATAATTTAAATTATTAAATAGTTCTGAATCACCACACATTCAACCAATATCTAATAACATTTATTTAAAATTTTCAATTTAAGATAAAATAACTAATGATCATAATTACATCAGTTGAGAGGAAGGTAGAAATCACTCATAATAATTTATTTAACAGTTGATAGGAAATGGATAAAAATGATACAAATCACTTAATAATTTATTTTATTTTAAATGAGATCAATTTACAAATTCTACTATTCTAAATAAGAGCTAAAACCTTAACAACTAGTTAGATAATGTTAAATACTAATTTAAAAATTAATTTATAAATTTTTGTTAGTAATAGAAATTATTTTAAATATCCAATAATTTTTTTAATTTATAAAACAGTTTCTAACTTAATTAATACTTTTTTATTTTTAAACTTAATTTTTATTTAATAATTTTATTTTATGATAGATTTTATTTTAAGCTTACTCTTAAAAACATAAAAACATTTAATATTGTTTATGAATGATCAGTCTCATTCAAAATTGATCCAATAATTTGATTTCAAAATTAAATTAATTTTTTTAATTTACTTCAAGATTAAATTTATATATTTGAACTTGGTAAGAAAGGCTTTATCATTTTTTTTTCTCAACAAAAAATAAATAAAATAAAGTAAGATACTTTTAGGATGTTTCAACCTTTAGAATATCCAAACCCTTATTAATCTAATATAAGCCAAATCCAATTCAATCTGCAAACGGATCAGGTTCTACAGAGCACCAATCCCAATATAAACCTGAATTTATCATTAATTAATACTTACTAAAGATAGTAAATTTTGCGGGATTTTATTTTTGCATTTAAATCTTACATGAACTTTATGGTGGCATTTCATCTGGCCAAACTACGCCATTTTAGAGATAGAAGATCATTTATTAAGTAGAAATTTAGAAAGAAACATCCTCAAGATCAACTCCAACAAGTTGAGTGAAGTAAGGACTTTGAAGAGCTTCTCGAAGCTTCTCATCATCATACCATGAATCACGACAGGTCTCCAAGTTGACAAAGTAGTTAATTATGGAAGATACGCACAACTCTTTTCTCCATTCTTCCAACTTTCGAAATCCTGCAAGTTCTCCATATTTCTCAATATACTGCAAAACAACAACTTTAACTGTTATATTATATGTCACTAACATTTGCATGCTTTTGCAGATACCAACCAAATAAACTTAACCTCAAAGTCTCCAATTTCATGGGTGTGGCGTTTATGAATGCCAGCAGCTTCTCTGGAATCATAAAACTCCTCGATTGATTTCATCATTTCCTCACATGATGGCAAAACCTTTTTCCCAGAAAGTAGTTCAGCTATCCATTTTCCTTGATACTCAAAGAAAGGGAGCCCTAGGATCTGCACCACTTATCAACCAATATTACTAACAAATATGAGCTTTCTCAAATTTATATTCATAATACATACCCAAATTACAGATCTAGTTCAAGGTAATTTACCCTTTTGGGGATGCCTACGAGAGAAAGCGAAGGAGCAAGTGATGGAGGGAAAGTGTGTTCATACAAAGGACCCACTCTATTATCATCCACAACAACTATTCCCTTTGTGTCAAGAAAGGGGAAGGAATAGTTGTACCTAGCATCCACAAACCAAATTGTTTTTAAGTTGACCTTTGAATTAAACAAAAACTTACAACAATTGAATTTTTCCTGTAAGTGTTTAATCAGTTTTTTGGCATTGATTGATATGAGATGTTACCCAGTGCAGTATAAAACAGTGTCTGCGATAATTCTGGAACCGTCCGTGAAAACGACACTCCCATCCTCTTGAAGGTTGTCGATCTATACAACGTACCACGTTTATGAGGCTAGCAAAAATAGCAGTGGATCTATTTCATGGAACTAGAACTTCAAGATTAGGAAGTGATACCTGTGGACGAAGGTGAAAGTTCTCGTATTTGGATACGACTTTAGATAAACCCTCGTAAATGTCAAGTGATTTCGAACTGAGGTGGAGTTCCTTCACTACTTTCACAAGTTCCAGTGATATTTCTTGTCCACTAAAAGAATTTCCAACCACCACCACTATCTATGTAAAAAAAATGTCAGTGATTTTGAGGAGTGTTAGGTTTATAATTTAATGCATAAAGGAGAGCATTTTAAAACACGAAAGCTAAACAGATATGCTTGCATCTATAAAAAATCTCACTCTACCAAGAAAATATAATCTATTCATGTACCTCCCCGCGTAATGGCTCTGGAGACCTGTAAATGTGACTGTGCATTTGTCTTCTTCTCCATTTGTCCATTCCTGAGCATCAACAATAATTTCATTACATTTTCATTTGCATGAAATGTATGGATTAAGAGAAAGTATTGCATAATTGTAGTAAAAAGATTCGATCCACCTACCCTGAATGCAGGGCAATCTAGGGCTGGAGTAATGGCCAGTTGCCACAACCACAGCATCAAACACTTGTTCAACTTCCTCATCACTCTTCTTCTCTTTGCTTCTAACAACCCATTTCAAATCCTCACTAGAGACACCATAGTTTAATGGTCCTACATAGAGCACCTTTGTATTGAACTGGATAATCTCTCTCACCTTAAACCATTCACAAAAGTCCTTGAGGTAGAGAAGGAGCTCTTTATGGCTAGGAAACCTCCTTGGGTCTCTATCTTTCTTGACTGAAAAAGGGAAATCAGTGAAGCCCGTGATCTCTCTTGGGGACATGAGCCTCAAAGATTGGTAGATGCTACTATGCACCTTTAGCCAAGGGTTTCTTCCCAAAGGGTCCTCCTCTTGTTCTACATTTGGGTCATATAGCCATTGTCCTCCAATGTCATGGTTCTGCTCCAACACCACCACCTCATGACCTTCTCTTCTCAGCTCCCTTGCTACCGCTATCCCCGATGGTCCTGCTCCAATCACACACACATTCTTCGATTCCTTTCTTTCTGAAACCATGGTCTGAATGGGATCGATTGTGTCAGTGGCTCAAGCAAGACATGCAATTGTGTGAATATGCAAACATGGGACGAGGGATTTATAGTTCAATTTTCTCACGTAAAATAAATCAAGGAGAGTCACGTGTGATATATGGAGAAACTTTTAGATCTACAATATTACAAAGGAAAAAGTTTTCTTGACCAACAGTATAAATAACACCACTCCACAACCCTTTATAATAATATTATAATATTTTTAAATAAAAATTAAAATGAAAATAATTAAAATATTAATTTATTTGTTTCTTAAGAGTGTGTTTTCACTGTATGAGAGATATCACGGTCCTATTATAAAAAAAAACAAACTTTTCTTTCTGGGTTATTCAATTTCTCGTGTTTTTGGGTGGATTTCAAAGTATAGTTTTTCTATTGGAAACCATTTAGATTGGTGTAGTATTGTCAAGTAGGTGTGGTCCTTTTAAAATAAGGAAAACTTTTCCTTTGACACTATAAAACACACTCTTTAAATTAAAAAGTAAAATAAATATTATTAAAATATTAATTTATTAGTATGTTAGGTATATGTTTGTAGTGTATACAAATATGAACTTCAAACACTTCTTTTAAATGGCGTGTGGTGTCGAATATACGTATTGGACACCGACACTCGTATGACATTCGTAGAACACGTATCCGTGAAGTGTTTAATTTAAAAAATATTTGTTGAAATTTTGACAATTTTAGCACGATTTTAGCACAATTTTAAAAAAGAAAAATACATTAATTTTCTAAAACTCAAACTTATTATATGAATTTTTATTATTATTATAAAAATAAGAAACAAATCATTTTGAATCAGTAATGAAAAACATCTTTTTTCTCAAAAAAAATATTTGAAACATACTTGTGCACATAAATCTTTGTTGTCAATTTATATAATTCATAATTATACAATATATAGATTCGTGTCCCGTGTCCTACATTTTAGAGATTATATGTATTTTCGTGTCTGTGTCCATGTCTGTGTCGTATCCGTATCTGTGCTACATAGGTATATAATATTAACATATCATTATCCTTAAAATAAATAACTCAATAATTGAGATCTACTTTAACAATGATTTCTAGCTGCTAATTTGTACATATTGTTAGTGCAATGAACTTTTTTAATATAATGGATACATCATCTTTTTTTGGCTTTTCGTAAAATATGGCTAAATTTTATAAAAACTTTGGCAAAATAAAATTATATTTTAAAAGATTACTTCTAATTATAAGTTATGTTTTAAAAGAAGCTATTTTTTTTATTTTCCTAAATAATAATAATAATAATTTTTTTATCTTTAAAAAATAATGTAGTCGTTTTTTGAAATTTTATTTTATTTTAAATGAATTCGACTTTTGAAATGACTTCACCTTTTTTAGAAAAATAAATTTGTGTTTTCAAACATAATTTTTCTTTTTTAAATAAAAAGTTTTTTTTATAGGCTTTTAAATAAAAAGTTAAATCAGTTATTAAATCACCATTTCTTTTCAAGAGGAATGAAATTGAGTCTTAAAACATAACCTCGGTATTATTTTAATAAAAAGTTCTTAATCATACCCATGATATTTTGAATATATATAATATTTTTTTTACTTCCTTAATTTCTTATGTGTTCTTGTAAATATGAAAATTTTCACTTTTTATGAAAAAACAACTTCTGGATTATATTTTAAAGTATTTTTTATGAAAAAAACTTTTCATTGTAGAATCTCAAATTTTTTAGACTTTTAAATTGATAATTTGAAAATTATTTTTGACTAACCTTATATAATATTTTTTTATTATTTATAGATGATATAATCGGTAAGTTTTTTTTAATTTTAAATTACAATCCAAAATCAATTGTTTGGAAAAAAAAAAAAAAAGCTTTCAATTTACACAGTTTGAAAATCGTTGTTTCCTAAAAAAATTCAAATTTAAAATTAACTTTTAAATTAGAACATTTTTATATAAAAAAAATAACTTCAAAATTACATATTTTGAAAGTGTTTCTTAGAATTATAATATTTTATTAGTTCATTCATAACACAACATAATGGGGGTGATAATGACAACAAGAAATTGTGGCAGGAAGGAACAGTTTGATATTTTAACTAGTTTCATGAGATGCACGTAAAAAATGAGATAAAAAAATTATATATATATATATATATATATATATATATTAAATTAGCCCAGAATGTCTCGTTCTTGTCAAACGTGTTCCATCTCTGTATATAAAAAGTTGAGTGAGTTAACTTTTGTGTGATGATTAGATAAAAATGTTATAAAAATATGAAAAAAAAAGAGGAGATGACAAGGAGAGAAGATTGCGTATTCTATAATCAATAATTAGCGTTATGGGTGTTGATGGATCTCATATGATAATTCAATCCAATTAAGTTTTAAGTTAAATTGATTTAATTTAATTTAAATTAATTTATTTTTATTTTTATACAAGTTGAATGAAGAATTTAGTACGAGTGATCGATAACTAATTGAGACTTGTTTTTGATATTTTATTTTATGAACAAATTGTATTCTATATTTTTTTTCATATGTTATATTAATTTGAACATTTTTTTATAACTTGATTTATTTAATTATTTGAAATCTTGAATTAATTTTTGTAAATATTATAATATTTTTTTTACTTAAGTTAATACTTAAAATTTTAATTTTTAATAAAATTAAATTAAAAATTTTGATTGACCGAATGTAACCCACTATAAAAAAGAATCCGATTAAATTTAGGATAATGATATATTGACCATCTAAATTTTTTATAAAATTAGATTACAATATCTGTTATTTTAATATTTTTTTATATCATTTAATTATAAAATTACTATTTATTATATATATTTATATCTAAACTCATTCAATAATTAAAAAGTTGTATACAACCTTACAACTATTGTCAAAGCATAATTTTGCTTAAGTTTAATATAAAAATGCAGAAACTCAACCGAAGTGAAAGTGGACACCTAGTGAAACATAGTAACAATTTCAATATTAAGATTTAAAATTTTGATATTAACGGTTATATATATTTGAATGACTTTTTCGTTTAACCAATATGTCAATGATAATATCTACTTGATAAGGTTTGATTAACGTTATATATCCTTACCTTTAGAAATTAGAATATACCAAATTTGAATAGTTTTCTATCTAATTTTTTTAAAAATATTTTGTTGTGATATAACTATTTAAATTTATTGATTTTTTATTTAGCAAATTATTTCAATTATTATCAAATATAAAAATGATTAATATTAAAACTATTAAATAATCCAAAAGTTTTTTTTTTCAAAATAAACAATGATTAATGTTAATTTTTCAACAAATTTTATCAGAAATTTTAGTTCGTGTAAATATCTCGATTGTATTCAATCGATATATTTTTTTTTTATCGACGAATTGATATCATTGAGATTAGTTAATTTCAATTGTTGATAGAGTTATTTTTTTCTGACTTTTCAAATTGTATCGGTTAAAAAACTCTCTTATCTAGCATTGGCGCAAAAAAGAAAAAGAATCAATATTTACCGAAAGTTTCTCTAATCAACATTAGAAAAATATTCTAACCAATTGTTCAAAAGATAGCATTGATGACTTGGATTGAATAGTAATCCTTGCAAACATTGACCATAAAACAAGATAATAAACATCAAGTGAAAAATACGTGGTTGACATTAATTGGTAAACACTCACCAAAAATTAGCAACGATTATTTTTAGTTTTATTTATTTTTTATAACTTCTATGATAATATTTTTATAAATGACACCAGAAGAACTTATAGATAGAAAATGATTCATATTGGTGAGTAGAAAGAGAGTTTTAAACAGGACTCACTTAATGTTCCTTATCATTACTAGCGAAAACACAGATTATGTATTCACATTTTTCTCTTTTACTCAATTTTTATGATAATAAAAAATTAATATACATACAAAAATAATTTTAGATGAATCAAAATTGAAAAACAAAAAATGAAGTGTAGAAAATGATTAAAAATTGAGGTTATTTTATTTGATGTGCAATTGTGTGAGAGTATGCTCTTTCTTTCTTCCTCTTGTTATCTTAAAATAAGGAATTAAGGAAAGAGTGGGGGAGTCATATAAAAATTGTACATTAATGTTAATTTAAAAAATAATTTTATTTTTTTAAATAATTCATATGAAATGATAAAATACTCCATTACTAATGATATATATTAAATAAGGATAGAATTAAAAGAAAATTGTGTATACAAAAAACACGGTTATAATAGAGAATCCCCTTTATATATAGGTATAAATGATGTAATTACAAAATCGGTAGTGTACATCATTAGGTGATGAGATTTGAGAGTTAAAACTAACATAATAAATAAAAAACTATATTAAGAGTGAATAATGTAATATATACTCTATGTACATAATCTCATATATCAATAAAAAATTATCTTATAAGTCAAAATTCACAAATTCTTGTTAGAATATACTTTAAATGATTTTAATAATATATTAAGAATTTAACTTTAAATCTTTAAATCTATATAGTATTAAAGTAATTGATTTATACGTAGATGGAGTAATATATATATAGTTGGAGGCGTATGATATATATAGATAATGTTTTGAATAGAAAGAAAATGGTGAATTGTGATGGATGTTGACGTGCCTTCTTCCATGGATGGTCCAGTGTGGCCATGCAATGATATTGCATGGTTAGGGTGGTTTGGTTGACAGAGTGTTATTCCTCAGGGTGGTGGGACTCTCTCTTTTGGTTAAGGTTACTTTTTTCTCAACAAGGCACATTGTTTTGGTTTGCAGGAAAACACCTCATCAATTACAACCACTTGCACCACCCTTTTGAGTTTGAATCCAATCATTCATAACTCACATTTGCAGATCATTCCTTTCATAGCTTCTTTCTTCCATTCTTTTCTATTAAGATTAATAATCACACAGATTATTAAACCAAGGTATGCAACCATGCATTAATATCTCTTCTCTACTTTTCCACTTGTTTTCTCCTCAAACAATTTTCCTATGGTCGTGTCTGGCTCTTTCTTTTGTTTATTTTCTTTTTCCTTTCCACGTTAAATGGATGCCATGATGATCAATCACAAGGGCAATCCCATTAAGGATGAGTTGTGTGATGATGATCATGATTATCTTGAATGTGTCATAGGATCCAAAGTTTCAAGAGATTATTGTATTCTCTCCTTTTATCAGATCACAGTCATCATGGTTAAGAGATAATTACCGTGGGTTTAACGGGTCTGAGATAATCTTGTTCAGTTTCTAATTTAATTTCTGTTTTCCTTCTTGTCTTCTCTATCCATGTGGTTCTGTTATGCTGTTTCACTTTCGGTCTGAAATCTGAATCAATTTGTGATGTATTATCCTGCTTTTGTAGCACACCTAGATTTTTCTTCCTTTTGAAACCAAATTTTCAATCTGTTTCCTGGTTTGGACTTTCCTTCAAACTATATACTCCCCTTTGAGGTAGCCTAACATAATTGGTTGTGTATCAAAAGTGAAATTCATTTCACACTTTTATGTCGTAAAATTTATTATTGAACTGAAAGATGGATATTATATTGTGTGCGATCACCTACTCATGGAGTTAATGATGCACAAAAGTATTAATTAATGTAAAACTGTCTAATAAGGTTATTGTCTATCTCCTGGTAGTGTTGGCAAAATTCTTCAAGGTGTGACACTTCATTGTTTTGTTTCATAAATTCACTCCATTCTCAAGCACTTGACAAAATGAACCAACCAACGTAATTATCTCAGTAACATGCTAGAGTTTCTTTGCCCCTATTTTGGTATATAAAATCTACTTGATAGGAAGTCATTAATACCTCTGTTTTTGTGTGAAGTAACAACTTCTTTGACAAAATGTACATTCATTCTGCATGGTAAGTAACCCTTCATTCAAGGCTTTGTTCTGTGGATCTAGTTCTCGTTGGAGGCTAGGCATGCTATTTGCACATTCAAGTTTTTAATTCTCTTCTTTGAAATGTTTTCAGGTAACTGAACAGGTAATATACTATGGTATTTTTGAATGAGTTTCTCCATAAGTAATTTCTGGAAAAAAATAACGGAGTATATCAAGATAACCTAGCTTCACCACCCAGTCACCCTTACCTAGTAGTCCCCAAAGTTCTGAAACTAGAACCTTTGCACCATTCCAATGATCTAGATTGGTGAAAAAAAGTTATACACATTCCATGTTGCTTTGATTTTGACCAGCATATACTTCCCTTTCCTCTACATATCTAAATGGATTCTTATTTGTTGCAGGGGTCTCTGAAATTGTTGCTTCATCCTGGATCAAAGTGATGGCGGAGGAAAGTACTCTTAACCAGTTAAAGTCTGAGAAAGTTGAGCCTGAAGATGTGAAAGAAAATTCTAATGGGAGATTAACCATCACAAATGTTCCACCCAAGATTCTTTCGCGTTATCTCAGTGGTCCAAAAAGTTCCTGCCATGATCTTTGCAAATATGGCATCCCACATGCCGTTGAAGCCAAACCATGGAGACTAACACAGAAAAGGGTTACCAAAAAGGAAATGAAAACCAAAGTTCCAGAAGAGAATGTGACTTCTTTGGCAAAGACAAAAAAATCAGGAAGCGGTTCAAGGCCTTCTCAAACACCAAAAATTGAGAAGGCCAATAGTCCAGTTGACATTAAGGAAGTAGTAACATATGAAAAAACAGTTACATCAGACAAAAACTCACCACCTTTTGAAGAAACACATGTTTCCTTGGAGCATAATAACAGTGACCTAAAGCAAGAACAGGCCGAGCCATCTCTGCCAGTACAGGAATGTTCCAAAAGTGAAACAGAAAGGGAAATGGTAAAAAACAAAAGTCCTAGTTCAAGCAGCAGAAAGGAAACTGAAAACAGAAGCAAACAGACTAGGAAACCTTCAACTGGAGGCAAGGAAAAATCAAACTCACCAAGTATTCCATTGTCTTCAAAACGCATTGTCAAGAAATCTCGAAACACGAATTCCAAAGGTCCCAAGAATATGACAAGAGAGTATTCTCTGAAACGTCCTGAGAATGTTAAAGTCAAACCTGAACTAGCCAGCAATGAGAACATATCAGAAAAAATCCTTGATGTCACCGAACCTGACACTGCAAATTCATCTGAGGACCCTACTGTAGCTTGTGATGCAAGTAAGTTGTCTTCACCCTCATCTTCATCATCAGGGGACAGAAGCTTGGAGCATACGAATAAGAAAAATGGCATGTCTCCTGCGTCGTTTGCGTCTTCAAGGAAGGGCCTTAGATCTGTGGCCGACAAAGGGAAGGTAAATATGCAGCACAAAACGCGCAGTGTTTCACGATCACCACCATCATCTTCGTCGTCCTCATCTGTTTTCACTTCCAAGTCTTCCCCTCGGAAGCAAAATAATGCTGAATTTAAGTCCAACAAAAGAGGACATGATCATCAAGGTGAAAATGTGAAGATGGGTTACAAAATCAGACCAAAAATGAGCAAAAAAGTTGGGCTCACCAATAAAACTGGTGTTGCATCCCGGAAATTGACTTTTAGGAGAGGAAAAGTGATTGAACTTCAGCCTCAGATCAACAACGTTCCAAGGAGACTCAAATTCAGGCCAGCACGCATTCTTGGTGATGACATGCGAAGAGATATAAATGGTGCAAGAAAAAGTATCATTGAGGATAATAAAGTAGGTGGTGGTGAGGTAAATGCTGCAAATACAAAATCAGAGAAACATAGAGGAAAACTGAAAACCGTGGAAGGAGGTAAAAAGAGAATTATTGTTGGGAGGAAGGTTGGTGGAGATAAGAGCAAGATAGAGGGTTCAAAATCAGGATCTGAGAACGTGGTTTTGAAGCATCAAGATGTGGGATGGAAGAAACAAAATCCAGGTTTGTATAATAATGTGATTGAAGAGACCGCAATTATGCTTGCTGAACTAAGGAAGAGCAAGGTTAAGGCTCTCGTTGGTGCATTTGAAACCGTGATATCTCTTGATTCTCCTAGAGATGTCACTGCAGCGGAAGAAAGCACAAGTTGACTTACCTAAGGATTCTTGTGTATTCAACTTCAACATACGTATAACTGTGTATTTGGTCTTCAGCTTTGGCCTTTGTGAAAGGGTAACTATTTGGCTAATGTTGTTAATGGTGTTTTACTGTTTCCTTTGATGTCATTAAGATTTGAGGAAGAAGACTATTTCTCTGGAGTGTGTTGAGTGTGCTGTTGGTTGTTAATGATATAGCATTCCTGCTCTGAATTGTCATGTCAGGTTACGTGATAACTCTTATGCTAACTCCATTAGGTTTGTGTTGAGTGGCACAACTTTGCACGTCCATTGCCAAGTTATGTAAGATTCTTGTACTTGATTTTGGGACCTCTTTTTTCTCTCGCTTGGATTACGATCTTGAGAAAATATTTCTACTGGAGTTGAAGAGAAGAGGAGAGATGTGAAAAGAAGATATTGCACGTTATCTTCGAATCCGTGATTTATTACACTTCCAGTATCAAAAGACGCAAAAAAAAAGAAGTTTATGGTTAAGGATTTTAAGTAAAACTCGTATTTCTTTTAAAATAATTTTCAAATGCAACGTAAAAGGAATCCAAATATAAGAAGAAAGAAAGTGTAGAGAGTTCAGAGGACTACTTGTTCTTATTGTTTTAGATTCTACTGAAAAGGGGTGGCTTGTTTAGATATTTCAAGGGATTTGGGATTATTCGTGATGTTGTTTCAATTTCTGAATTAGTATGTTCCTCTTGCTAGTTCTTGCTTCTCGTGTGTCACGTTCAAATGTGGTGGTATCGTTACTAGTATAAATTCGCAAGCTCTAAACGAAGGAATAACAGAATAAATTTCTGTGATACTGATTTGTCAAGTTTTATAAGGATAAAACATGTTTTTTATTAATCTGTGAATACGTGCAATATCCCTTAAGCCTCCTCGAAATGATCACCCAGTTTGGTCGTTTCATTAAGAAACCAGTGCTTGCGGATATAAAGAAACTTAAGATCCGATTATATCATAGGAAGGTGGTAATACAATGGAGTGGTGGCAAAATAAATAAAAAAGCACGCTGACTTCTAATTGATGAGCTTGTGCACGTTTCGCTTATTTTGCAAGCATTTTTATTTATCAATAAAAATAGTTTGAGCACGAATTACATTTACTAGCTGACAGCTGTTCTTATTTCCATGCCAGACAACAATATCCTTCTAACAATTGAAGCTCAAACATTTCACAGGGACCTTGCTTGTTTTTCGATTTTTGATTGAGTTCTTTCTTGCCTGGGACTCTTCTCTTCTTCTGCCTTCTAACCCTGCTCTAGCTCCCATATCTTCCCTTATTACCTTACTCCGGTAATTTTGCATTTTCCTTGTTCCCTGTTGTTCCATCACCAATGAGATTATATTAACAAATTTAAAATAAATCTCCAAGAATTGAGGAAAACCTTCTTCCCTTCCCACCTGGACTTTGGCCTGAATCGTTTTCACAAACTCCCTGGAAAGAATTTTGGACTTCATTATCTCATACCTGAAACATTTTACCTACAATATGAGAGAAAACTAAACCCAGATTCCTATTTGAGAACCACATTGCATCGTAGGCAACAGTTTTTCATTAAAAATAAATAATATTGAATGAGCTGCTCAAGAAATTAGCATTACTGCTTTTGAATAATTTTTTTCAGAGCACTTCCACAAGTTTCTGGTTTGGTTTTAGTATTTTTGTGTGGTAACGGAATCCCTTTCTGCATCGGATGCCCTAGTGCAGGAGATACAGGTCTTGGAGAAGATGTACCACTCGGACGTCTAACAGGAAAAGCAGTTTCTTTGGTCCTAGGGTCTTGTCCTGGTGACCTTTTCATGGAAGTTTCCCCTGGTACACATAATATAGCAATTCTTCATAGCAGCTAGTGGTGAAACTTTATAATAGTCCACATACATTTATTGTTAGGCATACTGTTATAATTACCATTACTTGGCCGCTTTGATATGCCATCCTCTTCTCTTCTCACAGTTTGAGGCCTCGAAGATTTGGGGCGCTTTCTCATTTTTTGCAAGCCACGTAACTCTGCTTCTTCTAGAGAATGAATCGCAAATGCCGTAGCTGCAACTGAAGTTACGTACTCATCATCTCTTATATAGTCATCATGAGAAGTTATCCTTGGGAGCCAGTTCAAAGTCTTGTCACTTGACCCATGATGTTTTGGAGAATGGGAATCAGAAAATGACACTCTAAAATAGAGACCAGAAATTTTTGGTTCCTATTCAGTGATACAATTGGCAGGAAACCAAAATGAAGTTTTTGTATGTAAAACATAAACAGCTCACAACCAAGGTGATATAAGAAACAGTTCAGAACGAATTACAGCATACAGAAATCCAAAGTAAGATAAACAACAAATGGGATATCAACTTGCACTTCTGAAACCAAGTACCTTCTTTGGTGGAGTCTATTTTCCATTCCTTAAAATTGAAATCTGTGTAGACTTTTCGATATAGAACTGACAATTTCAACCTGTTTGATTGTGTGAAGATGAACTGAGAGCAGGCCTTATAGATAAGGCAGCCTCCAGCCAGAGACCAAAGCTGCATGCAGACAAGCAAAGCAAAATACACTTTACAAGCATCCTCTAGATGATGCAAAGTATCGTCTCTGTCTCTTTTCCGTTTCCTTTAACTACACCCACATGCACATAAACCTTTATCATCAACTTGTTAACAGTTTTAGTTGCATGGTTTATTTCTAGCTGTAAAGACGTATTTGGTACATTGAGGATTATCAGATATCAGAACAGAAACTTCGCCCGTAAACTGAAGCTATCCCCTTTTTTTCCTCGTAGAGGAAGGGTACAATGGCACGTTTACGGGCAGGCAGAGACGTGGATTATATTAGTAAATAAATCAAGTTGCATGAATACAAAAAAGCTAGCTCGCAAGCTTACCTTTTCTTTACTATTTATTTTTCCGTCTGTGTGCTGCCGAATTTGGAAAAATCGAAAGTGTTTTCATGAATGCATATAAAATTCCGGTTTAAAAAATCCATAACTCAGAAGGTAGGTTTGAACTTTGAAGTAAACAAGACAAATAGATGGCCAAGGTCGTTACCCCCGAACCATATCAGCTAAATAATTACAGCAGTGGTAATTAGTGGTGGCTGTTATCAACCGCCACTTTTCTATAGTTTATATATTACAAAAATGCTCATCAACTCATACTACAAAATATATTCTCAGAAAGTACAATAATTTTGGCATTGACTAAGCCTTTGGTTATAACTCGGACAGGTTAATCTTCAGAGAAGTCAGCTTTTTGAATGTTGGTGTGGCTGTATTAGCAGTATGAAACATGTATAAAGGAACATATTCAGTTAACGCGTGAAGATCCGTGCATTACCAACAAAAATGAGTTCACGATGTTTAACCTCAGAGTTCATCAACCCCGTTAGCAATTTCCGATGAAAAGAACTGCTCTACTTTATCGATGAATCTGGGAAGAAATCTACAGTGCAACATTAAATACGAAGGCTCGCCGTGCTTAGGAGCCAGTTCTTCAGAATGCTTAGTTGTTTTAGCGTCCCGTTGGCTTCTTATTCTACCATTTTTTACGTTATTTCCCGAAGCACCACTCTTTCCGAAGGAAGCCCGAGTGCCTTTGCCATTGGAACGGCCACATTTTACAGGAATTTCCACATGCGGTTTTTTAATTTCAGTAGCTAATTGATTATATTCACTCGATTCATCTGTTGTGGAATTGTCTAAGGTTGAATTAAGCTGAGTTGCAGGAGCAGCATTCCTACAAGACCTTAGCAAGGAAAGTAGCATGTCAACACTCAGTTCTTGCTGAACTACAAACTTGTTCTGCTCACACCCGTAGCAAGCAGCAACTAGTGTTCCAGCCAAGATCGGCATCAACTCTGGGTCACTGAAGAAAACGAATGGTAGATCGCAAACCTGTCCTCTTATGGGTGAACATTAGATTAACTTGATAAATAGAAGAAATAAATGAAAATTAAATAATATTTAGAGTTTCAGACCTTGTGGAGGATGGTGGGACTCTTTCCCCATCGAAGGACAGCCTGATTTCCCGGATGAAACAAGGCAAAGTGACCAAGAAGAGATAGAGATTCAAGCACAAGAGAACCAACCTGAAAAAAATGCAGACTGTGGCATTTTAGTAACTGTGGCATTCTAGCAAAGGTACATCCAAATGAAGACTTGAGGCAAGGGGTTCTTCCCCATTATGAATATTATGTAGGAAAGCTGGGTTTAGCAAGGCAACACAAGTATTTTATCACTTAAGAATTATGAAAGAATGTCAAGTTGTTGGTAATTCACCTGATCAGTAGGAGATTTCCACTTGATGGCAGAATGAGAAAGAAGGAAGCTCATCAAATGGAAAATTTCCATTTTCAAATCAGGCCTAGCCTGGAAGTATACCAGCATAAGGAAAATAGGAATACATAAGCAAGAATCGCTACCAGGAAAAAGAGAAAATCAAACACATTAGCGTTCTTAATTTAACATGCAGCTGCTTTAATAGATCATTATTACAAGGAGAATCAGCAACCTTACCAGCATTCGCTGCAAAAATACAAGATCCAAAAGAGCCACATTGTTCAGCACCTTCAGTACTCCAGCTGCCACCTCTTCAAAATTAGACGGAAGGATATATGAGGCCTAGAAGAAAATGGAGTTATTCAACTTAGACATAGCTCAACAAAAATAATAATAGTTACTTATTTACTTATTATAAGGACAGACGAGCAATTGAAGGTGTTAAATATATGATTTGATTACATCAAATAAGGAAATATTTTAACAAATATTTCATAATTTTAATTATTCCTTTTTTTCTTTATTACTGTAAATCCTTTTCATTATAAATAGGAATACTTGTATATACACGACAGACAATTACAAGCAATCCTTTCAATAGAAGGAAATAATTAGACATGTGACAAATTGCAAATGGCAAAATTCTCCAGAAAAACAAAGAAAACATGTAGGGTTTGGGGGATAAATGACAATTATTGATTGCGTTGTGAACATAAACCTGAGTAATTATCCCTGAAAAAAACATTTTGTTTAACAGGCCAATATCAGTATCTACTGATTTTTCACAATAAAGATCTTCAAAATAAATTAATACAACTTCTGTGAATGAATTTGCCAGTTGTAGAAAACCTACCTGTTCAGAGGATGATCTATTGTTTGCCTGCAGAAGAACAGCAGTCAAAAGAGAAGGGAGACTGACAAGTCCTGTTTCAGAAATAGCTGAAAGAAGAAATACTACTGGCTGACCCAAATTTGATACTTTTTCGTTTTTCTGTACTGCAACATTTACCACTGTATGTTTCTCGTCCTTTTGGGGAATAGACAAATTAGTCATATCCCCACTCTTGGATTCATCTAGATCTATCTTTTCTATATCATCAACTTTCAATTTAACAGAACTATCATGCTCCAATTCAGAATCCTTCCCAATAGAAATAGATTCATTATTCTTGTTCACCTTAATCATTTCATCCAATGGTCTGTCCTCAGGAACATCAGGTAAATGCACAACTGAGCTGCCATTGATCATTGATAAGGGAGTGTAATCTCCCCAGGAATTACTCACGACAAAATGTGCAGAATCTGCAAGTTTAGCCCCTTCACTACCAATTTCCTGTTCCATTATCACAGGGGAAGATTCCCAGTCAATATAACTCAATCTTCCAGATCTAGAGGTCAAAACCACCAAAAGTTGTATGCTTAAGAGAATAGGGCCAGGAAATGCTGACCCTTCCATCTGTGGCCTATCATGAAGTGCAAAAAGATCTCTTAACCTGTGAATAACTTGGTAGGAAATCAGTAACTCCAGTAAGCCATCCCGCATCTGAAGTTGTCTTTCTTCTGAGCTTATATGACCAAAAATAGCAGTAACAGTCCACAAAAAACTATTTAATATTTCAGAAATTGATTCAAAGTTTTCAACTGATGCTTTACTTGATGGCAAACTGAAGTTACCAGGAACACCTAAAGATGCTGCAATCTTTATATAATTCTCGAGAGCTGCCGAAAGCATTGGGATAATTGGAGGCAGAAGATTCTGTGCAAGGAAATAACTCCTATTTGCAGGTGTAGATAGCACAACTCTCAGAAGTTTTAACAAGTGCAACATAACCTGGCATGCTTCAGGTTTTGAGGTGTGAGATGCAGGCAGGGCAGAAGCAATAAAATCAAGTAGTCCAGCTTGACGAGATGCTTGTAACTCAGGATCCTTCCCTTCCAAATACTAGAAATAATAATCAATAAATAAATTAACATAAAGTTAAAAAATAGGAATTGAAAATTAAAATTACTACCCATAAATTCCACAATATAAAAGGGGGAATGCACTCATTTAAACTGTAAATATTCCTAAGGAAAATGAACTTGGTTCAACATTTAGTCAGGAACAAGGATTGGTTGGACAATTATCCATACAAGTTAAGTGATTTTATTGCCGATAAAAAAAAAACAAGTTAAGTGATTTCTGATTTCTGATCCAACAGTTGAGACCATGTGCAAGCATCAACCAGAATACAGCAAACTAAAGCTAAGCAATAACTAAAACAGGCGATTAAAAAAAAAACTAAAACAAATACAGCATCAAGAATAGCTAGTTTTTCCAGACTAATATTTATTCACTGACTGACTAAACAAGATCTCTCCAAAAAATGCTATTTTAATTAGCACAGGATTCAAAATACGAAGGTGCAGATACAAAACATCAATGAATACAAAATTTTCCCACAGAAACATTCTTAACTTTGAAACATATTAAAAACTTATATCCTTTGATAAGGAGAGATATAGTTACCAGTGAACAAAAAAAAAATACCTTGATCATTTCAGAAATTATTAGCCCTATACTTGTGGCCCCTTCTTTTCTTGCTTGCCTAAGTCTTTGAAGTTCTTGAAGCCACCGACCAACTTTTGCTCTAGCAGCACCAACTGCTACTCTATATCCCAGGCTAGCACTTTCACCACCAAGAGGGGGCTCAAGAAACTCGTACTTTAAAGCCATAAGCCTTTGTCGAATTCTCTTGATTCTTCTCTTAATTGAGTGTTGCAATGTGATATTGCCAATTCCAAGACTAGAACCAACGCCAGAAACAATGTTTGTTTGAGAATCATCAACACTGTTTGTAGGGGTAGATCTACCTTGTCCTTCCTTATTTAATGATCTACGCAACAAAGGGGATGATTGATCCCTCAAATTTGCTCTCTCCCGAATTTGCTCCAGATAAATCTTACGGCGTTGTTCACTTTCATTAAGTCTCTCTGCCAATTTCTGGGCCAAAAGTTCAGCTTCCTCTTGTTGAGCTTTGGCTCTTTCTTCCTTTCTCCTAAGTTGTTCAATAGCTCTTGCTTCCCGAGCTGCACTTGACGCTTTTCTTTCCTCTTCCCGTCTTACTTGAGCCTCCTCCTTTCTCCGCTGAATCTCAGCAAGGCGCTGTAACTTCTCAGCCTCAATGAGTTTTCGACGCTCTATAACAGCTTCTTCTCTTGCCAAATCCTCCTTTTGCTTAGATTTTAGCACTTGAAGCTTTTCAGCTCTCCTCAACTCTGATTCATGAAGTTTCTGACGCAGAATCAATTTTTTATTCTCTTCATTTAAGGAAGTAATAAACCGAACCTCATTTACCTTGCTACTTTCATCACCAGCTCTCTTCACCACTTGAGCCAAAAAAGCTTCATGACGAGATTCACTGCGTTGATGGCGGGCATACATGCCCTCTCGTAACTTCATATGACGAACAGCATGCCACTCGTTGACACGATTTAATTTTTGCGATGTTCGTTGAAGCTTTTGGACTCTTTCATTCTCTAACTCACTTCTGATTCTCATAGCACGAGCATGCTTTTCTTCTGCTTCTCTTTTTAAGTCTGAAGTTGTTTTCTTCTTTTTTTCAGGAGACATTAGCTTATCATGCAGAGTACGTACACGCTCAGCACTTTTCCGGCCCAGGCTTGGTGAATATGGCATGCGGGAAGAGACACGAAATGGAGATGAAAGTATGTCCTCCCAGTTCCTCTTCTCCTTCCAAGCATTCAAAGACTTTCCCGGGGCACTACTCCTTTTCTCCTTATCTTTTTCAGGTACTGCCATTTGCCTCCTCATATTATCTGTGGATCTTGGGGGTTTCTCATTAACACCTTCTATTGTAGCTTTATCTTTCTTATAAAGAGTCTTATCAGATCCAGAACCAAGGTGATCTCTCTTACCCTTGGTGGTGGTAGAAGCAGAAGAATTCTCCAAGGGAGATAATTTAGATAACTTAACTTCTGAACTTAATATGTTTTCTGGAGGGTTACATCCATTTTGCATTGTGATCGTGTCACAGGATTTTCCCCCTTCAATAATATGCTCTTTTTCATTCAGATTCCCTTGTCTTTCATCTGAAGATCCAACATGCTTTCTTGACTTCGTCACCAAATATTTGGCAGCATTTGTCCCATCATTGAACCTAGACTTGTTTGTATTGCCAATAGATTCAGAGGTCAAAGACGTGGAACTTTCCGTGGTACCTGATTGCAAGATAACACGCTCTTGTTGAATCTTTCTAAAAGCCTCGAGAGATGAAGATAGTATATCTGCCCTGTGTGGTGAAGTTGTCATCCTTCGGACCTAGAATCAATAAAGAGCATCTAAACATCTTGAACATAAGAAAGCCAGATTGTACAGATTTCTAACAGGTAAACTCATAGTCTTATTTGTGAAGTTTATGAACCAGCATCTTCAAAAACCAGAAATCAAACAAGTAAACAGGTATAGATCATAAGGGATTTCATGCTTAAATAAAAAAAATGTTATGCTTCATTTATATCTTTTTCTTAGTCCAAGACACAAATAAACCAATAACTGATAGTCTAAACTACAATAATGTTTAACACAAATTGTTGAGTGAATCCAGTTTGGATGACTTGAATTTCATCATGCAGAAGTTATAAAAGTAAAATAAAGAAATAATATCCAGTGGAGAATAGATCTTGTGAGAGTGTAAGATGAGTAAGTTCACGCTTATTTCATTTTGATCCTAACTCTCTATCATGCCCATCAGACAAAGCAGAAACATTAGATATGCATACAATCACCCAAACAGATGCATATTTATACAGAGTTACAGATACATATCAAGACTTCTTATTTCATTATGCCCTCAACACAATTGATTAAAGAAAAATAAGAAGAAAATGAAAAGGGATGATTTATATATAATGTCATTAGTGAATAATTATTCCCCACTCTTCATAAATGCACATAATTACACTCACTTTGTCCCACACATTCAATGATAGCAAGTGTAATTATCTTTAGTATTCATCCACTCTAAGAATTGAAGGACCTAACATGTTATCATATACATTTTCTTAACAACGGATAAAATATTACTTTTCAAAAGAATTCAATTCATTATTGGTGAATAAATTTTATTTTCTTTGACAGAGGATCCATGGTTGTCATGAACAACATATACAATTTATGATTTAGTATCTTGGAACAACAAAATATCAACCTAACCAAGGAAGGAAGAAGATAAGTAGCAACAATATGTGAACACACATACTTCCCATGAGAGAGCATGAGGCCTGCGGTGATCACTCTTCAAGATGACAGGAACTCCATCCATTATTTGAGAAGATTTTTTAACCATTTCAAATTCCTCTACTCTAGTGATTAGCTCTCTAAAATCAGATGCAGACTCCTCAAGAACAAGAATTGCCTCTTTCATCTGCTCCAAATCACATTCTAGTTCACAGAGAAGATAAAGTTCATCCACAGACCTATTAAGATTCTCAAACAGAAAGCACCAAAGCCTCTGCCTAAACCTTTCTTTGCTTTCATTGGAATCACCTTCTTCAAGAGATCCCATATTTTGAGAGGTTGAAACAACATTTTCCACATTACCATCGTGTGAAACCCTAACCACTTCACTAGAAACCACAGAATCATTGACAACTTCAGGCACTTGTGACTCAGTACCTTGGGCAGTAACTGTTTCACTTAAGCTGCCATTTTGTTCTGGCACTTCAGAATTTTTTTTATCACGTACCAAATTGATAGAGGAGGCCTGTGCTTCATTTGTGACCTCGGCAGCATCTTTGGTGGACAGAATGTCATTGTTAATGGCACTATCAGTTGTTGTTTTATTCTCTTCATCATTGTTCTTATCGCAATATAATATGTCATCTTCTGGACCAATTCTTTCCACAACCATTTGTCGATTGTTCAAATGTTCCGAAGATACATTCTTAACATCTTTACCATTCTCCCCAAGTATTTCGACTTCATGTTTCATCAAAGGAATCTGATCAGAAGCAACCTCTGCAATGATAGCAGTCGCCATTAAGTCTTTTTCTTGAGCATGATATGAATCACAAGGTTCAGGAATATTCCCATTCTTTCGACAGCTAAGCAAACTATCATCTCCAATACTACCAAACTTGATCCCAACTCCAATCATGTTTTCAAGGGGCAGTGCCAATCCCCCCTCCTCTAAATCACCCCATCTTGTTTTCTGGGCTAAGTCAGGCTTATCAGTTTGCTGTAATTTCCTAATTTCCTCATGTTTACCTTGAGAATCCATAGTAATTAATGCAGTTGAGTTCTGACTTTCTGCATTATGTCTACCCACACCTGTATTAAAACAGTTTGTGCTCTCTTTTTCATTTGATTCACCAAGAGAACTCACAGCACTCCCAGAGGCAGGGTTCTGTGAAAAATTCTCCCCTGACCTTGAAAGATTATTTTTCTGCTGGCTACGTGAATTGTCATCGGTTTTAGTAATGCAATGCTGAGTGTGCAGAGAGTTAGAGGCATTTTTCCCCGAAAATCCTCCCACCCAGCTCTGCAAAGAGAATTTCGATGTATTTCTGTGCTTCTGGATAAGAAACAAACGACAAAATTAGAACGTGTAAGTAACACTTGTATAACAAGCCACGCAGAAAAACAAGAAAATAATCTTCAGTGCAAGACTCGGATATAACCAAAGGAGATTAATGATGATATATAAGAATTAGCGCAATCAAATTGCAAAATGAGATTAAAGGTTAGAGCAAATATATGAATACTAAATCACTGATCCATCCACTGTGAATGCATGAATTAGTAAATAACAATTTACAAGGTTTACACATTTCCTTTTTGTGTCTTCAGTTTTATCTCTCATCAAGTACAAATCAAAATGTCATAATAAAATACATCTCAAACGAGTTAAAATATTTGGGGAAAAAAAACCTTTTTAACTTGGAACCACCCTGAGTTCTGATCATCAACGACTTCATTATCCTCCATCACGGAACGACCAATGCAATAAGTGATTACGTGAAAGAAGTTAACAACAATTCATAAAAATTCCCATAGGGATGATATGACAAGACACTATCGAAATCGAGAATCATTGAAACACGGAGGGGAGAATATCGATTGAGAAGGAATTTCAAAGCTAAACTGAAATACTGCATCAAACAAGAGTGTGGGGGAAGCAATTCCTCTTGAAAATGAGAGTGGAAAAGACGAAGGAAAAGAAAAGAGAGAGAGGAATCGGAAGGGTAACGTGGAAGAAGGGGATTGTGCGGTTTTTGTTAGGGTTTTGAAGAAAATTTGGAAAAGGAATGAACAGAGAGTGTTGAAAAGGAGGGAATGAGGTTTATAGGTGGGTTGAGAAACAGCATGCATTGCAGACACAACACAAGCATTGCGTTTTCTCTTTCCCTTTTTTTTTTCCTTTTTCTTGTTGGTTGAGTCGGTGCAGTACAGATACTTTACCTTAAAACAGATTTCTTTTTTTTTTTTCGGTTTTATTAACGATGTTAAAGAATCACTTCAAAACATAAAAATTATGAAAAAAGTAACTAATTTGAAAAGCTTTTATCATAAGAAAAAATAAACGATTACCTAACAAGTTTCTGCTTTCTAAGAAAATCAGTAAATAGGGTTGAATTTGGTATGTGGGGTTTTTCTTAAACTACATACTTGATGATTGATTAGGACTAGTTATTACATTTTTCGGCGAAAAACATGATGAATAAATGAGGATTAAAAAATATTGAACTTTTCTATCATACTCTTATCCCTAATTTATTGTTCTTCCCCTTGTTTTTGTTCATGCATTTTTAGAGAGGATGGAAGAGATATATTTGATTATTGTGTTGGTTTGAGAAGAAAAAAGAGAGAATAAAATGGTGGAATTCATTGATCAAGTTTTATTATTCTTTCAATATGATATTTGAGAAGAAGACTAGTTTAAATTATTTGTTTTGTTTAAAATGTTTTCTGCAACTTAAACATACGCATTATCCGTGATTTGTTTTCCATATTCTCTTTTTTAGAATCAAATTTTTATTGTATTCTTCTTGTTAAAAACTATATATGAAAATGTTGATATTATTTACTCCTTCTAAGCTTATAGCTGAAAAAAAGAATTATTTAGATTCAGTTTTCATTGTTAGTACCAAAAATCAATTATAGTTGTAGTTGTTGACTTCTCTCAAGCCTTCTACATCTTTTCCCAAACTATTGTCATTTACCATTTGTGGGGTCATAACATGCATGATATCATTGTTGCAATCTTAGTTTGAACACTTTAAACTCCATTGTATAGTTAAAATTACCTTATTTTGAAGCTTAGATTTTATAAGAAGAACATATGTTAGTTATCTACTCTATGTTGTAGCATCCTATTGTCTTTGTTAATTAATTATGTGACTTTTTAGGCATAATTAATTCTCTCTCCTCTCTCTTTTTCTCTATGTATATTAAATGAGTTTACTTGTTATTTACAAGATTAATTAATTATGAGATGTTATTTACAAGATTAATTAATTATGAGATGTTATTTACAAGATTAATTAATTATGAGATGATGTGGATTAATACATGTATTTGTTATTAATATTGAACTTAATACATGGATTCATATATGTTATGTGTAGTTAATAATTGTGATTATTATTGGTAAATGTTAGGATGCTCCTATTAGTAAATGAGGAGGATATTATACTTACTTAATTGTTGAAATTATTTTCTCCATTTAAGTACTTAATAATCTATATTTTGTAAAGATATAAAATGTTTTTCTTATAGAAGTAAATCAACTATCTAAATGTGATATTTTATTGTGACATGGCAAATAAAAAAAATATGGAAATAGAAAAAGAAAATAATGGACAATAATGTTGTAAGTTTGAATAAGCATTTAATAACATATGTTCTAAAATAATTACAAGTGTGTATGCAACATGTGTGATATTATGCTTTGTTATCCATAGATTACATATGTTAAGTATTTTGCATGATAAGGAAAGTAATGTTCGAGATTTTGGTATTAAACAAGATCATTTTCTAGGTGTGAGTTAATATTGCATCTCATTCATATCAAGAAAAATTGTAATATTATTCACAAGGAATCAGGTATTTATTTGTTTATTTTAAACATTAAAAGCAACTAGTATGTTTAAGGATGTCATTATTAGGTTCACATTAAAAAATAAATGACTCAATCTTTATATGTATTAAGGCAAAATATAAAAATTATGTATATTTTTGTATCTTATATTTTGATTTTATTAGTAGCTTGTAGAAAATAATTATGCATGACTAGAAATAATTTATAATATTTATACTTCTTAATTTATTAAAATATAATTAAATTAACAATCACAATATATTAAGAAAAAGGTGTTATAGGAGTTGGTTTTTTTTGGTAACGGTAATTCAAGTACAATGTAAATTTTTATATTATAATTTTGATTTTTCTTTTAATAAAAACATTCTTTTTCATTATACTAAAACCAAGGACAACAAAATGAATGAAATAGCAAATTAGAAACTATGATCTTTTAGAATAATTATGGGTTTTCGATTGTGCTACAAAACACAATTTGCAATGAAAAGGTAAGTCCACCAAAATATGAGATGTGAAAATTTAGTTGTGGACTTGAATGTTGTGATTGAAGAAAGACACGTTAAAGATGTCTTCATGAGAGCTTTTAATGACATTTTGTCCTCTCTACCATGGATGGATTCATATGTAAGCTTATCTCAATCCATCTGTTATAGTGGAACCTCAACATGTTGAAGCATAACAAGAAAAATAACTGATGGTAGATTTTATAAATGCATAATTTGAGAAATTGATAATAAGGTTAGATAATGTAGTTGACACCTTGGGAGTCAATAATATATTGACAAAGAAATCATCATAAGTTTTGTGAAACGCTAGTTTATTATTTTCAATGGACAAGTTGTGGCAATTAAGAAGTGAAATGACTTTGTGCATGAACAAGTTAATATCATGAGGTAAAGTTCAATTGTTCAATATTCAGAATTTGATATACGAAAAATGTTGATGAGGATGAATTTAGAAGATCAAGAAGTAACTCTTGAATATTGTGAAGTTCTATGCAATAACCAATGTCACATAAGACAATTGTTTAACCTGTCACCCTATCTAGGACTAAATTATCTATTAAAGTTTACGCGTTAAAGTAATTTTTGTTAAAGTAGTGGTGGTTGTTAGTATAGTATGAATGTGAAAGAAATTTTAAATATCTTCTAAGTTATACTTGTAATGTATTTTTTATAAACATTATTGTAATGTGACTTAAAAGACGATCTAGTCAAAATAGTTACAAGGTGGTACGAGTTTAGTTACATTAATGTCATGACCAACTTGAATGTACATTTTATTTCTATGATGTATGTTCATTTTGTATGATTGATGCCTTAACATGTGGTTTAACTTATAATTTACACTACTAGAAAAATCATTAAATAGAAACCAAAAAATAATTAGTTGTTATATTGATTAAATTATATATTATTTTAGAGACTACAAAAATTATTGATATCTAAATTAATTTCTATTAGTGATAAATAGTTTCTAAATTGGTATATAATTTTAGTTACTAAGGTTTTAGCTACCAATTATTTAGATTTTAAAGTTTGTAATTAAAACTTTGGTAGTTAATTTAATACTAATTTAGAAACCATTTATCAATAATAAAAAATAATTTAAATACCAACATTTTTCCAGTCTTTAAAATAGTATATAATTTAGTTAATATGGCAATTAATTATTTGTTGTCTTTAAAATTTGTTTCTATTTAATGATTTTATTGTAAATGTTTATATTAAAATTGCAAGGTTGATGTTGAGCTTATAATTTATACTAAAATCGCAAAGTTGATGCTTTTAGGAGATAATTAATGCAACATCATTAAAGTTAAAAAACAATGATGGTGGAAGTCACATGGATACAATTATAATTTTAAGCATAATTAAGACCACAATTGTTTATGTAATAGGATATATCAAACAATGAAATATGCAAATTGTCTATAAAAAATATCTATTTTTCATTTTTTTTCTTTCTTAGGTTTCACTTCCATTAATGCATAACTTTCCAATGATTTGATCAATTTATTTCACAAGGAAGTAATTCCTATCAAAATATTATAAAAGTGTTTTACTCAAATTTAAAAGTGGTTGGTAATGGAGATTTTTGTAGTGAAGTTTACAAAAATCAATATTAAAGTAAAACTTTGTGATAATTGGTGAGGTTAATTTGAAATATCAAGACCAAAATTTTTGTATTTTTGACATTTCATAATAACTTAACTACGATTAATATATAATATTGTATGTCGTGAAGGTTGCATTTGTAAAAAGGCAAGTAGTTTAGCTATGGAGGACAAACTATTGCATTATATTTATGTTTATATTTTAAGTTTTTGGAATAAAATTTATGTGCACATGAGACAAGAAGACATTTTCAAGAATAAGACATTTTCAAGTTTTAGGAAACGAAACAAAGAGACATTTTCAATTATGTATTATTGATTACATGGTTATTTATGTGAAGGTTATGTACATATTCATGTAACTTATGTAACTTTTATTTAATGAGAAATTCAACTTTTTCTTTTTTATTTTCCATCAAACAATTTATAAATAGTTTTTTTAATTATTTTTCATATTTTTTCACTTTTTTTTCCCCTAATCTAAACAACCTAATTTTTCACTTACGACAAGAAAATCATTAAATAGTAACCAAATTTAGAGATAAAAAATAATTAGTCACTATATTAACTAAATTAGATACAAATTTAGAGATTACAAAATTATTCATATATAAATTTATTTCTATTATTAATAAAAATTTATAAAATGGTTTATAAAGTGGTATCTAACCATTAGTTACCAACGTTTTAGCTACTTACTACTTTATCACTTAGATTCACATGTATATTTCCATTGGGCCATGTCTGGTTGTCTGTGGAGTGTCCTCCCCACATTTTCGATGACTTTGTCATTCAACCACAACTCCTCCATAAGGTCATAATTGCGAATGGAATGGACACGCCATTTAACGGCAGGAGGCTTTGCCTGTAACCAATAATGGCAGTAAAAATATTAGTAATTATCCTTTGTTTAGGGTTTAAAGAAATGTTGTCAACATTATTAATTACGATACCTGGATCAAGGACTAACCTGCACCCAACAGCTACTAAATACACCTCACTTGGTATTAATAACACTTTGCAGTACTAAGCACACCTTCACAACCACTTTCACACAGCCCTAGCACCAACTAACCACACCCCCGCATGAGCTAAGCACACACTGCATAAGAGACAGAGAGAAGAAAGCAGCTAGTCAAAGAAGAAGTTTAACTTTAACGATTTACATAAAGAGGTAACAAGGTGTAGAGATAGGTGAAATGGGAAAAGAGAGAGAATAAAGAAGAAAAGTTCAGAGTGAGTGATTGTTTGGAGGTAAACCATAAACCTCACAAATAAAAAACCAATGCATATTAAAACCATCAATGCACAAGCACAACATACATATTTTTATGAATTGAATATAACAAAAAAAAAACACAAAGAACGAAACAAAACAACTCCAATGCCAATACAATACAAGACAACATAGAACACAAAGGAGTGTGCCCAAACCTGAATTGGAAACAAGTATATCTGAACTGGAATGGAGGCACAAGAACCTGAACTTGAGAAGGAAGAACTTTGCTGAGAAGAATACTTCTAAAAAATGTCACATGCTACACTTCACGAAAAAATATCCAACCTTCTTCTTTGCTTTTCACACTTTATATAAACATGACACACATGATCATTGCTTGTGTTGATATTCACAGACCTAGTGCCTTCTAAATCACCATCACAGACCAAGCTCTTGGTCAAGGAAAACTTCATAATTTTTGTATGCCTTTTCAAGGAATCTATCTCTGCATGCATGGGTTATCTCAAAAGTATTGTGCCCACGTGAAACCAAATGATGCACTATGACCATGTGAAATACTAGAATAAATGAGGCTAAATTCGGAAATAAGAGATGCTACGTGGCTTTCCCTCCACATCTCTTGGAAGAAAATATTTATTGTTCATAGGTATATTTTCTTCTTTTCTTCCTCATAAAACTCTGAATCTAAATAATTGATATCATCTCACTTTTTTGTCTGCAAACAATACATCCACAAAAGCAAACAGACCGAATAGTGTAGCGCGATGGGAAGGAGAGATGTAAGCGCCAACAACAACAACATGATGTACAATGAAGGATATTTTAGTCTTTTCATTAATATAAGAGTGCACATAGTAATTATGGGGGGTGCATGAAAAGAGATGTTAGACTTAAAATGGACACACCAAACGTTTTTTCTCAAATTAATGGTCACTCACGGAGGACCTATAATGATTATAGGATCTCTTAGTGCTGTAATTTAATTAAAATACACTCATTTTAATATATATTTTTTAAATATTAAAATCAATATAACTTAGTAGATATATTAATTAATATTGAGTTATATTTGTCCAAAATACTAGCTCATTGCATAGATAATTAGTATATTTATTCACTCATAATTCATAATTATACGTACTAAAAATAAATAAAAATTATATTTTTTTAAGTATATCATAAACAATTAATAAATGAATATACTATTTTTTAAGAGAACTTACTTCATATTAGTTCTAGAAGAAATGAGGGAAAAAAATGAAAGCAATAATATTTTTAATATTACATATAATTTTAATATATTATAATTAATAATTCTAAAAATATAAATATTGTTTTATTTTCTATTTTTATAGCTAAAGTCCATATTCACAATACATTAGAAAATAAATAATTTTTAATCATAAAAATACAATATCATAATTAATATATAGAAAATAAATTTTAAGTTTCTAAGTGCATTGTGATTATTTTTATTAAAACAAAACAAAATATTAAAAATAAGTTAGTGGTTGAAAAGTAAAATAGTGTATATAATTATATTATTTATATCATATAAGAAATATATTACTTGACTAAATTATGTACAAAAAATATAATTATCTTAATTTGAATTTAAAACTAACCAATATTTTTGTAATTTTCTGGGATTAAAATAATATCTAATCGTATTTTTGAAAAACATATTTTAACTAAAAAATAATATGGAGTTCTTTTAATTCCTTTTCTTCTTCAAATGTGTGATTAATTTGCATTGTTGTGTAAATAGTGTTGATGCGCTGAAGTTTCAGATCTACATTTGAGCAAATTGCCTTTTCCTAAAATTTCAAAATAGCACAAGAAATATAACGCCATTTCAAACAAATAAATACTTTCGATATGCTAAAAATACTCTGTGTATCTTTATTTTTCTTTTAAAAGTTGTATTTAAAATTACTTACAAGGATTAAAAATATCTGTACCATAAAAAATATTTTAAAATGATCACAAAATGTTGTTTTACTTGGCTAAATTAACCTCGATAAAAAAATTAAATATCATTAACTAATATATAAATATTGAAAGTGATTTTTTTTTGTTTATACTTACTAAAAAAATTCTCATGTCACTTAAAAGTATAATTAAAATTAGAGAGTGGAAAGTATTTAAATATTAATATAATAAATAGTCGGTTGATTATAATAAGTGTGGAGATATTTGATTTTCAAGGTAACTAGTTAAGTTGTAAACAAAATTGAACAGAGCAAATTATTTTATTCCATTTTATTCAATCTAATCTTTTACTAAGATTGAAACTTATCATATGTATAAAATATAAAATAAAACATATTTATACATTATTTCAATTAGCTCATCAGGTGTTGTAAGGATATTCTTAATTGAGATTATTGGGAAGAAAATAATCACAAATTGTTAAATATAAATAAATAAAGCAAATAATTTTATTAAAATAAACCGAACCTGTATATAACATTTGAGACAGTGATTATCTATTACGATTATAATATTACAGTCAAAGTTTGTGCAATTTTAATTTCGATAAATAGTTGATCTAAAACCTTTAATGTACATTTTTTTAGTGTTATATACATATTATTCACTTGCACCAGATTACAACTGTAAGATAGCCACACATTTGTCGTACAAAGCTCAACCAAAATATACATTGAATTTCTATTTGTGTTTACTTCTAAATAAATAAATAAAAAATGGGCAATATCAGGATATTAAACCCAACTCCAAAATTAAAACAAAATAACTACTCACTTAATCATTATATTAAAAAAAACATATGTTTTAAACTGCAAAAGCTAAAATAAAATATTTTTTCTACTGCATATATAAAATCACTAAATTAATAAAATCTATTTAAAAAAACATCATTTTCCTCAATGAAAAAGGACATAAGTGTTTTGAAATATATATATAAAAAAAAAAGTCTCCCCTTGTGGAATACGGTTCTGTGGAAGAAGGTATAGCTTCTCAACAAAGGCAAGAGAAAAAGACAGTGACTCCTTGCAACATCAGCAAATTACAAATGTTGTTTTCCATTTGTTTTTATCACAAGAATAATTATATTTGGGCATCCAATAATTTTTATATTTATTTTAAATTCATTAGTTTAACCTTCATTTTATTTATAAATGTAAATTTTTTAATGACCATATTACTATTAGAAGTGAGTTGTTATGTAAGGTAAATGTAAAAATTTATTGATATAAAAAATATGATGATACCTTGTCACAAACAGAATTGTACTTTTTTTTTGTTAGTCCAATTAAGGAAGAGGGAAAGAATTGACCCTTGCTTTGCTTGCACCCGTTATCTGACTTGGTGTGCTTTCCTAAAACGATGCATACCTTCAACCACTCTACCACAGAGACACCTAAGTTTGGAGGCAACAATGACCTCATGAGAAAACCCCTTCTGCTAAAAAATAATATTAATGTAGAATAGCAGCACTGCATGTGAGTTGTGCCACCACCCTCCTCAGACAGGCCTGTTCTATCCAACCAACTACTACTAAACTGACATTACATCACGACAATTTTGTCCTTCTTCATGCTGCTTCGTTACCTTAAACCTTTCCTTTCTTCTGGGGCAGCAAGACCCAAGGAAAGTGCTATTCTTTGGCAGTTACGTGAAACATTATTATTATTGGTATTATTGTTGTCTTTTTTACACCTCTTGCCTCACACTTGAGCCTCACTTTCGTTTTAAAAGCTGTGCTCGATCAAAAAGTCAATACAGGGTTCAGGTTGGTGTTGTGTTTATGTTTTATAGTTTTTCACCGTTTCTCTATCTGGGTGTTCTTCAAGATTGATTCTTTTCTCCTGGGTTGGTCCTGTCGTGTGCGAATACCAGTTTTCCTTGTTGGTTATGATGTGGGGTTGCGTTTAGTTCTACAGGTTAATGCTTACGAGTTCTTATATCTGTCATTGTGATTAACGATTTCCTTGTTGTAAAAATGCGCATATTGAATAGAATATGTATATATAAAGAGTTCATTGTGATTGGCACCTTGTTTAAAAATTTGGTAATGGAGAAATAGTTAAAGTAAATGAGTTATTGGCTCTTGACTAGAGTTTGAATTCAACATTACTGGTTTTGTTTTCATGGAAGATTGCACTGTAAAAATTCCGTTCTCCTTTTATGTATTTGTTTATTTATTTTTGTGTTCATAAGTTTTTAAGCACGGGCTAATCATTAAAAGCTTATCTAGAAACAGCTATTCGATACAGAAAATATCAATTATGCAGCTTCAAAAATCTGTCTCTAAATTATGGAGTGTTTGATTTGTGTTTTACTTTCCTTTTCTGCTTATATATTTATAAATATAAAAAAAATGTTGCTTTCTTTTACCATTTTCCCTTCACAAAATCATGAAATGGAACACAAGGTGGTGTTTTTATAATTGTTTGTGGAAACAAATTATCTGGAATGTGAAAAAAACAAATAGAACCTTACTTTTCTCTTTTTCAGTTTTTTACTGCAGCTAATTTGGATTCTGTCGTAATTGATCTACTAATGGGAATGCACCTCGTCGTGTTTCTCTTTCTGGCTTCTCTGAGATTGGCTTTATCTCAAGATGTTGAACATGGTTTGATTCTAGTAGAAGGAATTCAAGCAATTGCCGAGACTGATGATAACTTCATCTGTGCAACTATTGATTGGTGGACTCACGACAAGTGTGATTACAAGTATTGCCCCTGGGGTGATTCTTCTGCTGTAAATTTGGTGAGTATTTTGGACTTATTTGTATACATGGCTTAAGTAGAGAATATATGTATTCTTCCTATTTCCTACCACTCATTTAGAACTCTAGAAAGCTTTGAAGATGTTTTAGTGATTGGTCAATGTGGATTGGTTTTTTCAGGACTTGTCTCATCCTTTCCTTGCGAAGGCAATCCAAGGTATTTATATTGTAGAAAATCAGTCACTCTGATGGAATTCTACTGTTCTGTGACTTCCTAATGCTAGATATATTTTTATTGATGGTATCATGTTTGGAATATTTACTTCAAGTGTGATATCATTCTTTCCATAATGGTTGCTTGATAGCTCTGAAGCCTTTGAGGATTAGAGTTGGAGGTTCTTTGCAAGATCAGGTGCTGTACGAGGTAGGAAATTTGAAGGCCCCTTGTCATCCATTTCAAAAGATGAAAGGTGGATTGTTTGGATTTTCAAAGGGATGTTTGCAAATGAAAAGGTGGGATGAGCTGAATCATTTTTTCAATGATACAGGGTGAGAATTTAGCATTGATATTGTTGTTTTATTCACCATCTCGCTCCCCTTTGCCTTCCGGCTAAAGCAAAAATGTGAAAAAACTCTTATGTTTTTGGTGTTCTGCAATTGAAATTAGAGTTACACCTAACAATAAAAGTCCTCAAAGTTTTTGCATCCATCCAAGAATCTGAGTTTTGTTCTCATGCATTTTGAATGATTAGCACATTTATACTGGAAGGAAAGAAGAAAAGGGCGAGGAAGAGGTGATTATCTGTGGTGTAACATAGCTTGAGTTTGACACTTGCAGGGTCCTTGTGACATTTGGTTTGAATGCACTCCATGGGAGGCACCCGAGTCATACTGTTTGGGGAGGAGACTGGGACTCTTCCAATGCTTATGATTTAATCAATTACACTGTTTCAAAGGGTTACAAGATTGACTCATGGGAATTTGGTACGACAGAAGACAAAGCTATTTTTTATGTGCAATTTTGTTTCACTGGAACTGATTCTTGCCTGTGCTGCCATAGGTAATGAGTTGAGTGGGAAGGGCATTGGGGCAAGTGTGAGTGCTGCACAGTACGGGAAAGACTTGATAAAGCTTAAAGAAGTTTTACACTCATTATACAATAACTCCAATTTCAAACCTTTACTTGTAGCACCTGGAGGGTTCTATAATAAGGACTGGTATGATAAGCTTCTTCAGGTTACAGGTCCAGGCATAGTCAATGTGCTCACTCATCACGTCTATAATTTGGGCCCAGGTTTGCTTTTCACTCACCTAATTATTTCTACTATAGTCATCCTTAGAGAATATTTTACACTATAACATAACTAGATGATGGATGTGTAAGAAAAACAGTTATATGGAGAGTGTTTTAATCTAATCCTTCTTGTGTTTCTTTTCTAATTTGTTTTGAGTACTGTTGAAGTGGCATCAGGTACAACCAATTCAGGGGATGATTAATCCTTTCTGGTTAGTGTGTTAAATAAATTTCTGTTTTTCAGGTAGTGACGTGCATCTTGACAGGAAGATTCTAGATCCCAAACAATTGAGCAATGTAGAATCAACTTTTAGCAATCTTTCAGAAACTATTAAAAAATATGGCCATTGGTCTTCTGCATGGGTAGGAGAAGCTGGTGGGGCATTTAACAGTGGTGGTCGTCAAATTTCTAATACGTTTATAAATAGCTTTTGGTAATCTTGGTTCCTCCTTGCATCATTTTCTATTCCTCTTTAACTACAATATTTTGTTTTACAAAAAATATCATTAAAATTAGTCAAGAATTTCTAAGATTTAGGTAACTTACAGGTACTTAGATCAACTTGGAATAGCATCCAGATACAACACTAAGGTTTACTGCAGACAAACTTTAATTGGAGGAAACTATGGTCTTCTCGATACCACTACTTTCGTTCCAAATCCTGATTACTACAGGCAAGTGTATATATTTTTATTTTTTTTTCTAAATTGTTGAGGAGTTATAATAATGTAAAAATACAGTGCTTAACATATCTAATCTATGTCCTGATGATGTTTTGAGCAGTGCACTTTTGTGGCATCAGCTAATGGGGAAGACTGTTCTTGCAGCTAATAGTGATGTTTTTTCACCTTCTTTACGAACTTATGCACATTGTTCAAAAGGCAGAGTAAGTGCCCTATCATCTTATAGAAGGATAAGTTGTGCGAAGGAAATTCGTTCTTCTGTATCTCATGTTTCGTTACCAACTTCTTAAGTTTTAAGTCCAACAATCATACATCATATTATATGCTAGATTGAATTCTAGCTCGAATCGATTCATAGAAGAACCAAGGTGATATTATATTTTAACATCCATGAATTGAATGTTATGCTACCTTACTAAAATATTGGTAGTTTAATGCGTGATCCATTAGTATAATTTTCTTTTAACTTTCAATATCACAGCATTCCTATAACTTTCTTTGAATTTGATTGTACAGGATGGTATAACATTGCTGCTGATCAATTTGAGCAATCAGACTCGTTTCAGACTGATGGTTCATGATCGTGTACCTGTGAGTAATGGAGGAAATGAAAATGCTACGATGATCCATGCAGAGAATTCATTCTTTAGTCATCTGAAGAGGGCATTTTCTTGGATTGGAAGCAAAGGATCAGATGTGACATTCAGGGAGGAGTACCACTTAAATGCAAAAGATGATTACCTTAGAAGCCAAACCATGTTGCTCAATGGTATTCCCCTAGAGTTGACAAATGATGGAGAAATTCCAACATTGGATCCACTACTCAATAGTGTACAGTCTCCAATACTCTTAGCTCCTTTATCCATTGCATTTGTTGTATTCCCCTACTTTGATGCCCCAGCTTGTGCTGAACATAGAAAACTTTAACCCAAACCCTCCTTCAATGAATCTTGTAGAGTAGGAATTATTAGGACTGAGGAATGTAAGCTGTCATTAGAGTTGTATTTAATAGGCTATATATTTGTGTCAAAGTTGTAACCCCCTTTATAATAATTTAATATGAACCACACTTACTACAATCATAATTAATTAGCTTGCATATATGTTGTTGATTCAAATTATTTAAAATCCATCTCTAGTCCATGCAAACATTCAACCACTTCATTTTGTTAGATAAAATTTAAATTAGAGTGAAACTATTTATTGTAAATAATATGTTATCACTTGATTAAGAGGTTGACTGAGTTTGTTGTTTGATTTATTGAGCAAGTCTTTTGCTTAAAATTATGTTGGTTATCAATAAAATTATCTTGTTTTTATAAAAAAGTTTGAGCTATTAGTTTTTTACTATTATTTTTTTTATAAAGTGCAATGATTGTCTGAATGAAATGATTTTTATAGGATAATGATATTGCTGCTAAATTTTATCTAATTTTATTTTTTAACACTTTTTAATCATTAGTAAAAAATATACTTATTATTGACTGAAGTTTATGAAATTACTGAAATGATAAGTTTGACATAAACATAATGATTTATTTCTTCATTAATATCTACTAACAATAAAAGAATGTGATTAAGAGAGTATGCTTTAAAAATGTATCCTTGCGTTGATAGGCTTGATAATTACAAACCCTGCTTCAATTCACTATTTCAATCAAATAAGAAATTATAGCTTTACACCTGTATATAAATTAGATGAATTTAGAAATAAATATATAATAAAAAATAAATTTGTAATTAAATGATATAAAAGAATATTAAAATAATAATATGATTTAAATGAATTACTTGTTTGGAAGCAGAAAAACCATTCCAAACATGTGTCAAGGCACTGAAATAGATTTTATTTTTTGTCCCAACATGATTAGTTAATTTGTGCGAGGTCAATTCTGCATTGCAAAACAAGGTTTTGGGAAATACTATTCAGTTGCTTTTGTTGTGGAAATTTTGACAAAAAATTATTGGAATTGCAAATTAACATTCCATTTTAGTAATTACACGTCTAAAAGTGTTTTTTCTTCATCAATGCACAAAACTAATAACTTTTATTGATCAGTCAAATCACTTAGGGAAATTGGGTGTGTTTGAAAATCTATTGGCATTTCTAATTTCATTTTCTAAAAATACTTTTACATTCCCTATTAGTATAAAAATATTATACTCAGGGTATTAATCTTTGAACACTTTGGTAAGGATAAGAAGTTAAAATACTACTACTAATTTTGTCGTTAGAGAGCACTTTAGGGGATCTAACCAAATAAAATCAGGGTGAGAAATGAAAAAATTGAATGTAATGCAACACAGGTGATGGATTGTTTTATCATAACAAGTGATGGATCCAAAGAAAAAACAACGATGAGGGGGTAGGGCAGGTAATAAAACTTAGCAACAGAGGAAATCTTTCTTATTTTCCGAGTAAGCGACGGCCACGTTGATTAGCACCTTTCATTCGGTAATTCAACTCATCCACATCATCGTATAGATGATTCAATGCTTTGTTATGCCTGCAAGTGCAATGCCATTCATGAAAATGTTAGGTAAACTATAACATTGTTTTATAAGTATATTAGTGTTCATGAATATCACTTAAGAATGCATACAAGACAATGTGATTCACTAACCTCTCAATCTCGGATCCCATGTCTACAGCCATGTCTTTAAGCTCTCCCAACATATCACTTAAATCTGATAGTGCATCATCTTGCTTCTTTATTTCAACCTGTTTCAGGACATTTTACTTAGTACCTTAATTCAATATTAAAAATAAATATAACGTCATCCAACAGTGACTCGAGTCTAATGTTAGTGGCAGAATGATGAAGATAAAGTCAGCAAAATTGGTAAGGATTGTAAATAAAACTGGTTTGTTGTAAAACTTGTGATCTGGTCATGAGCTGAAACTATTGCAAGTAATCACCAACCACTAAATAACCATAAGAGTACCTAACACATTAAAGCTTTAAACAACTTAATCTTCACCAACTAGTTGATACAAACCTCAACTTTTTCAAGTGCATTGGTTGGTTCCTGAGGTAGGTTCCGCAGCTTGGACTGCCCTTTGGTGGCAGAAGTCAGCCCCAACTTCTCTCTCTGCTCAAGATGACTGCCCTTGCTCCTCACTGGGTCATCTGCATATCGTGAACCTCATTATGCCAATGAAACAACAATAATAACAACAACAAAGGCTTATTCCATTCATAGGTCCATTACATGGATCACACACATAAGCCATTTGATTTCGTTAAAAACCAAAAGGTTTCAAAGATGTTAATTATCATGAGATTATGCCAATGATACAACCCAACAAAATTGAAACTACAAAAGAAAACCATGCAGAGAAGGCATTAACCTCCAACAATAACTGGGCCTGTTATTGCTCGCGTCTTCTTTGGTTTCCAAGTTTTGGAGAAAAGGCCACCGAGGCTTCCCAAGAGCTTTTCCCCCTGGAAGCAGAATTAGTCAAACTTTAGTCAAATTTAGAGCAGAATATTATTTGAATTCAAAAGGGTTTCATAACATCACAGTATTTTCAGCAAGGTAAAAAGAAGCCACTCATATAGGAACACAGAAAAAGTAACAAGATTGATACCCGGCTTAAATCGTGGTCAATGTCAGCAGCAACATGGTGACTCTTGATAATTTGCTCACCCTGTTGATGAAGGGTGACTAGTGTATTGGTGGCATCCTCTCTTATATTCGCTGCTATCTTCAAACAACTATTGACTGAATTTGTAGTCTCTTCAGCCTTGTAAACAGCATAACTCTCCAGTTCTTGAACCGATTGATTCTCTAATCCGCCTGAATCGCGAAAACCATTCTTGTACCTGTTCCGGTTGGCCGATTGAAAGGCATACGAAACCGAAGAAGATTTCTTAGTGGCATCAATGTCATCATCAAAGGGGTTGGTGTTAACTTCCAGTGAAACAAGTGCGCGATCCGAAGAAGTCTTTCTCGAGGAACTATACCTTTTGGTGTTCTTTTCCTCATCATCAGAATCAAATGGATTAGTCCAAGATTCAACAGAACTAGGTTTAGCAACCTTCAAAGGAGATTTCTTGACACCCGACATTATCTCTCTTCGAGCAAAATTGATTCAGAAGTAAAATTCTAAAAATCCTCTTCCACCTAAAAAAGATAAGCTAATTTTTCCCTGCAAAGACAAGCAAGTGCTACTCAATCACTGTAAATGTTCCACAACAAGCAAAAGAAACCCAAATACCAAATTCTTAATCCACTTATAACAAAAGCATTCATTTTATCAAGAAACCTTATTCGTAACTTTACTAAAACTACATGTTAATAGAAAGGGCCAAAAAAACGGACCAAAGCGATTAAGTGTAAAGCAACGTATAGAAAAAACGGAATCAACAACTATTGACAATCACATGGAAAGGGATTAAAAAGAGTACAAAAAAAAGTACACAAATCCCCAACAGAAAATGAAATAGGATCTTCTTTTCTTTTTCAGAAGCCTGTGTAGAAAGGATCAAGAAACACGACATTTCCGAGAATAGTGCAAGACACAAGAAAGCAAAATCTCAGAATACCCAAATGGATTAAAAGGCTTCTCCAAGCAACAGAATCATCAAAATAAAAAAACTTGTACAAGAGAAAGCAAGATGGTACCAGGGAGAGGAAAAGAAATGTTGAGAAAGACTCGTACAGAAGCACGAATTTTGAGAGCTCTACACAACAGAAGAAGAAGAAGAAGAAGGGTTTCTACAAGAAGTTGATAAAGCCAAAATCGCGTCAAGAAAGGTCAGAGTTGAAGGGTGGGTGGAAAACGCAAAGAAACCGCACTTCGCAAGGCAAAATCCAAGAGTGGAAGTTTTCTCTGGAGGCTTTGGTGATGCGCTCTTGCTCTTTTCGTTCGGTTATTTAATTAAAATATTATTATTTATTTGTTTATTTTATTCTATGCATCGTTTGAATTGAGACGTTGAAATGGATCAAGTGGGGACCTTTGGAGATGTGCTATGTGGGGCAATTCCAAACGCAAAAAAATATGAAAAAGGACTTTTGACAACTTCTTTAAACGTGGAAAACCAAACTCTTCTTTTGGGGTTTTAGGGTACCAATTATTCCAATGAAAGGAAAAGGCAGAGGGATAAAAAATGTTTTAATTTATACTAATAATTTAAATTATAATATAATTTTTTTAAATTGAAATAGATAGGTGGTTAAAAAGTTTAAAAGGGATTTTTAATTGGAGATAATTAAGGGGGATATTTTTTATTAGTTAACTAGTTGCGTGGGAAATGCACTTCTAAAATAGGAATGAAAATTATATCCAAGCTTCACAAGTGTTTGAAAAAAATATCTTCAAAATTATAGTTTAAGATGGATCAAGATAAAAAATGAAATATCTACTCACATAATTTAATAAGAAAGAGTATAAGTATGAAAATGTCCAACTCATCTCATACATGCATTTATTATATATAAAATAATTAAATTAAAATATCATTTTTTACATTTCTATAAATAGAAAAACGGTTGATTTTACAATAATTACGTTTTACATTATTAGGTTCTTTTAAATCTTAGATAGTTATGTTGTTGGTCTATTTTATTTTATTTACGGTGCTTTTTTTTCTAATTGATTTTGGGGTTTACCCTTTTTTACTGAACAAGTAATAAAGTCTTGCCGGCCATTGACTAAATATTGTGTTGGGTAATCCAAAAACAAAATGGCACCCCAAAGATGTCACTAAAACTAAACAACTGTGTTATTTATTATAATTAAATAAACAACAATTGTAATTTTATATCCACAGTTATAAGTTTTATCTTCTCATTTTCATTTGGTGAGTTTATATACTCAATTACTCCGTTAATATAATTTGGAATTAGTATCTGTTTACAAATAATTTTAAATTCTTATTTTATTTTATACTAATGGGATGTTTTAAAATTATATTGTACTAATATTAGTATATTCAGTAAATAACTTTTTTTTAATATATGTGTATTCGTTTATATTATTATACTTGGTATTAGGATTTATGTTGGATTAGTTTGTGACACAAGATTTGTCAACGAAATCAGTAAGAGTTTTAGTTTTGTTTAGTTAGGGGTGGGGTTGAAAATGGAAGGAAAGGGGGAAAGTAACTGAAAAAATTGATTGTTTGCATGTAGTGAAAGTGAGTGAAAATGATATAAAATTTTATAGATGATTTGATTTATGTAATCGAAAAGTAAAAATAATAATTATGTAATTTAATTATTTATTGAAATATTTTTGTCTAGATAAGTTTTTGTTTTAAAATAAATATAAAAGTTTATATAAAAGGATTTGCAATAAGTTTTTGTTTTAAAATAAATACAAAAGTTTATATAAAAAGATTTGTAGTATATATATTTGTTAACGAAATTTGTAATTAAAGAAAATATTTTTTGGAGGATCATCAAGTCACCACGACTTTGGACTAAGAAGATTGAAAAAAATAGAGCTTTGATTAGCATTTCAAGAGTCTTTTTTATCTTATTAGTACGGTAAATTTGTATAAAATAGTATAGATTTTATATTAAACTTATATCTGGACACATTTTCTTGTGTCATGTATTGGACCTTGTAAAATGGATTGAAAAATAATATTATAAAATATAGCTACAGTTACAATTGGATCTCTTTGGGCCCAATGCAACCCTATACGATGTAGGGTTTTGAAATGCACACGATATTCATTGGAGCGACACTTGCAAAGCAGAAAAGATGTGACTATACACATCGAAACGCCTCAATGGAGAGTTTTTTTTTTTTATCTAATACAAAGACGTCACTTGTCATCATAAGAATGGAGAGATTCTCTCTAGTTCGAGAATGATACTTGTCAAGATAGGGATTGAGAATTTTTAGGTTAATTTTTTGAAATTTGGCTTCACTAATTATTATATATACAAGTGTTAATCCTCTTGAAATGCAACTTAGATTTGATAAAGAATTGTTGTCAAAATTTCATATGTTTAAAAGATACTAATACACTTATGTTTATATTTCATTTAAATAAATACAAATACACATAAATAATTAACGAATTTAACAAAATGTTAAAACTAAAATTACTCAATTAAAAAAAAAACCAATAAAAGAATTTAAATTGGTATAACTATCCCAAACTGACGTGAAGAAGAATCTGTTGAAGATGGTTGCTGCCCCTTCAAGATTATGTTTGATGAAGACTTGAATGTAGTGTTTGATGAAGACATTTATGTTCTTTCCATGTATTTGTGCTTTGCTTTAAGTATGTCTTAGTTAGT
>Ga0123342_1000615_pt1 | contig 57035 bp, 33 predicted proteins | sample Turbeawhitnodule_FD_89960 | JGI IMG/M metagenome (GOLD analysis project Ga0123342, IMG submission 89960) | Root nodule microbial communities of legume samples collected from Mexico - Turtle bean Mexico white nodule | ecosystem: Host-associated > Plants > Roots > Nodule | place: Mexico: Nepantla... | reverse complement strand
CAATATTATGCCTTGAAGAGGACTCGAACCTCCACGCTCTTTAGCACGAGATTTTGAGTCTCGCGTGTCTACCATTTCACCACCAAGGCATCTTGAAAGTGAATCGTATTCCATGAATATGATCGAAATGTATTTTATCTACAAATGTCAATGTCCGATACGTATGTTGATATAGATACATCATTTAAGAAGTGTGTCCGAGTCTTATAAGATGAGAGGCATCGTAATTCTCCTTTTATCAGTGTCAATTAATTATATTATTTTTCTCAAGTTAAATAAAATGTTAGATATTATTTCAATTATATACTTATTATTTACTGTTCAAAATTATATATTAAAAGTTAGAAAGTTCAGAAAGCAGATAAGAAACATCATATATACTGCATATTTGGTAAACAGCAGTATGTTTTCTTGGGAGAAGATTCCTTCCCAGATAATGCCAAATCACTCTCAAACTGCTGCACAGATTATAAGTAAACAATCTTCAACTTGGATTCAAAATCTTAATGCTTGATTAATGAAGTTTTTCCATGAACAGGAATCTCTTATATGAATCTCAGATTTTAATTATGGCAAGTGTACCTTTGCAAAACAATCTGCATGCTGCTTTTAAAGCATGATGTGATATGTCTTTTCCCCTCAACTTATATATATAAATTCCTTTTCATAGGCATACTTAACAAAACACACAATTGATCATGCTACTTGTATAAGTAAACACTATCTTTAAGAAAATTTCAATTAGTCTTTTTTCAATCGGGAAATAATTTGTTCATTTTATTAAATATAATAGAAGATGAAGTGATTAAAAGCATTAAGTACATCTCTTTTGTGAATAGGCCCGGACATTATTCTTAAATGACGTGTCCGTACACGAACACACGAATTGGACATTGATACTCATATGACACTCGTAGGAAACGTATCGGTGAAGTATCTTCAAAAATATTTATTGAATTTCTGACAATTCTAATATGGTTCTAACAAAATTTTAAAAAGAATAAATACATTAATTTTCTAAAAACTCAAACTTATTGTATAAATCTTTATTATAATTATAAAAGTAAAGAATAAATCATTTGGAATCAATCATGAAAAACATCTTTCTGCTTCAAAAAAAATATGAAACATACTTATGCACATAAATATTTATTATCAATTTATATAATTCATAATTATATAATATATAAATTTGTGTTCCATCTCTTACCTTTTAAAAATTACATGTATTTTCGTGTTCATATCGTATCATTTTCGTGTTCATATCGTATCAGCGTTCGTTTTCGTGTTTGTCTTACATATCACCCATCATCATGTGTGGAACCCTAGAACACAAGTACTCACAAATAAGATAAGGTATCTATATCCTCATGATTTCTTTTGTGTATGAAAGGGGAAAAGAAAATTATTGTAAAAGCATATTTCAACAATAAACAATGTCCATCCAATTAATTGCTCTAGGTGTGCTTCCAATTTCACAAACCCCACACCTCACTCATCATCATCATCATCATCATCATATATACCACCAAATATATCTCTTATTTCTGCTCTCTTTCTTTCAAGCTCCCTCTCAAACACACAGAGTTAAGTATTCTGCTGCTGAGGGTGTCATCTGAGAAGAGAAAAATGGGCAGAAAATGCTCACATTGTGGAAACAGAGGTCATAACTCCAGAACCTGTTCATCTTTGAGAGCAACTTTTGTAGGAGTTCGTCTCTTTGGGGTTCAACTACACATATCAAACTCTTCTTCTCTTACCATGAAAAAAAGCTTCAGCATGGATTCCTTGCCCTTATTATCCTCTCCATCTTCCTCCTTTTCTTCATCTGTTGGGTATCTATCAGATTCAGATGGCCTCATTGTTCCACCACAAGACAGGAAGAAAGGTATGCATCACGCTCATCACACTCAAATTCATCCACATTTATAGATCTATTCCTTCACAAGCTAACAATATTGGTCAATACTCACACTACTAGTTTTACTTAATTCTCTTCCTCCAACATTATGTTCAATTAATTTTTATCTCTTTTGTTTCAATACTTTACACATCACTCATTTTCTCCATTAAAGTTTGTTCTTCACTGTGGATTTTTATGTTCTATTCTTCTTGCTCAGAAAAATCAGATTTTATCAAAAAGTACTCAATATTTCCTTTGTTTGTTCACCCATCATTTTATATCATTTTCCTTTAATGTATATATGATAATCTTTGTGCATGCATATATATATATACAATGTAGGAGTGCCATGGACAGAAGAAGAGCACAGAACATTCCTTGTTGGACTCGAGAAGCTGGGAAAAGGTGATTGGAGGGGTATCTCCAGAAACTATGTGACTACAAGAACCCCAACACAAGTTGCTAGCCATGCTCAGAAGTACTTTATTCGTCTTGCAACCTTGAACAAGAAAAAGAGACGTTCAAGTCTTTTTGACTTGGTATACATTAACTTTTTTTTTTAAGTGTGTTCCAATCCTTTATACAAATAAATTCAACACAAGCTTCTTATCACCTAACCAGATAAGATCCAACAGACATTACAACACTTAATTAACGTGTCTCTATGGTGCTTATAAAATATTGATTAATTATGCAGGTTGGAGGCAGCTCTAACTGTAAGTCAGGTGATTTAGTTTCTTCTGCTAAATCCAAAGGTGAAATTGAGAACGATGTCACCTTGTCACTTCTTCAATTTCAAGAAACCAAGAAGACAGATGAGCAGAGAGAAGATGATAATTATTGTGAAGCTGAAGCAGGTGCAGATGATGAAGGTGTTATGTGGCTTCATCCTCAGATGAAATCTTCAAATAATATTGCAGCAATTCCTGATCTGGAACTCACTCTTTCAGTCTCCAAGGGCAAGGTTAAGACCATGGAACAAACTAAATCAACCCCTGCTTCCTTCCTTCTTGGCCCAATTAGCGTCACTTAACTCAGCTATTCATGAATTGATGTTATCAACTTAAACAAAAGATCATCAATCTGTTCAAAGAAAACACATTTTTGTTGTAGGTGTTCTTAATATTGGTAGGCATTAATCAGTTGATTATTTTATGTGTATAATCAAATATTTGTTTGTATCATAGCAAATTAGTTCAGTCTTTTCAAGAAGTTATTTTTTTTTTATCAGCAAAAGCAAAGAATAATTGAATATAATGGATACTTCAACACTTATATAATCAAACACTTATGCAAGAACCAAAACGTTTTCTCCTGGCTAAACCAAAAACATTCTTGCATGCTTATTATATTAATGCTATAGTGAAATAAAGTTTGTGCTCAATGCATAATGAACAAGTTTAATCAGAACTAGTGCTTTGCCATGTCAATAACTCAACATAATAAAGACTGGTGATGGCAAAAAAGTACGTGATTGGATGAAGTTTCGTTTCTGACTTTTGGCACCAAAGCTTTTTTATTTATAATGTTGGGTTTAATTTAAAGCAAATTGGATTCTGTTGAGAAGATTTGGATTCCACACAGCCTTTAGAATTAAATAAACACGTATGTATTTTAGAATTTCTTTCTTTTTCTTGTTGTTTTGTCCAGTTTTGTTCATCAAAGAATGGGAAACATGCCTCAACGAAGACAGAAATTTGTTCAGAAATTTGTCTAAATCTACTTAAAAAAAATTAACAAACATTTACAAACCATTAACTCAAAACACCAATCTAAATACGAAAAACATACGTCTTTAAAGACGTGTTTAGTACATGTAGCAGATGTGTTCTATGGTGTTGTACTAGAAGTTATAATGTTGGAGGGATAAAGATTATATAACATATGCTTGTTTTGTAGGATTTATTAAGCAATATGATTAAAAAATGTGTCATATTTATGAGGACTTTTTAGAAATAGTGACATCTCAACCAACAATCCGTGTCTTCTTTACTACCTGTAACCATCTGTGTGGTGTCCAATTATTTGGACTTTTCACTCTAGCAGCTTTATATATTATATATATACATGCTCTATTATGGTTCACATGAAAATTGTGGATGCTACCATTTTGTCTTTGTTCAAAGGTAATATAACTATGTGTAGCTTATTTTGGATAATGCAGACATACCTACAATTTACATGAAATTTAATGCAGAGCAAAAATGGTAATACAAACAAATTAGGCGTCTTAATGCAGACATCACCAACCCTCTCAACATCATAATTAATTCTCATTCTTCTGTCATTTGGTTTCACTTAAACCACTTATTTATAGTAGGTTAGGTCTTGTGTAATTTTCTTACATTTCATTGCTTTAACTTTAATCTGTCACCAAAAAGATATCTGTGATTTCATATGGCATGAAAAATGTGGGATTCAACCTCTCTCCTTTTACCAAAATGGACATTCAACTGCCATTTTTTGGTCGCATTCATCATTTAGTTTTGCCCATTTAAATTAACATACGTGTGGTGTGTTTTGTGCAGGGTTTTTTTGGTTCTATATCCTCTTTGCAGGATCGGTTTGATGGATTTGACGTTTACTTCTGTTTGTTGGCAAATATTGAGTTTAGTTGTTGGACTTTTGTGTCTTATCTTGAGATTGTGTTTCTTTGGAGGGTTGATGTAATTATATATTAATGTGATCTTGTATCTTGTTATGGTATGTTAATACGGCGGTTGTGTTGTAATGTCGATTGGATCCTCATATGGTTGGGTGATAAAAAACTTGTGTTGTGATTATTTGTATAAGAACTAGACACCCCTAAAATATCTCGATTTTACGATCTCAATACAACAAAAACTACTTCTAGTCATTGAAGTAATGATTTTTAAGTTGAAAAATATAGCTTTAGATTTAACAACTAATTCAAGAAATTATGTGACAAAATAATAGAACATAACTTGAAGAACAACTATATCTTCAATGATAAGTAAAAGGAATAAATATTCGACTGGACCAATTTTTTTTGTCGCATGTATCATTTAATTTTGTCCATTAAATTGCCATCTGTTATTTCTGCAATATCTTCAAAGCAAGTAAACGCCAAAACATGAAACTGGACCAGTCTTGTATCTTTTGTCGCATTTTCATTTTGTCCGATAATTAAACTAAGATCAGCTAATTTAGCTATATTTTGTCTATTATAGTGAAACGGTTTTCATTTTTATTGTCGTGTTACAAGTGTTTATTGATTTTTTTTCATGATTAATCTTTCTTAGAAGTAAAACATAATAAGAAACTGAAAACGAAATTGTCCATTTTGAGACACCTCATACACATTCTTACTATATTGGTCCCATTCATGACTAGTATATATAGTTCATATACATGAAAACACAGTAAGACTTTTTCACCAAGGACTAGCTACCAGAAGAGAGAGGTTCTCCGAACTGATATTGTTCTGAGATTGGGACAAATTATTCCTTGAAGAGGAAGAACTGGTTAGAGATCTAGAACATTTCATAGTATATAAATGGGTGTAAACCTCATTTCATAAGTCAATTTTATGAAGTTGAATTAGACTTAAAGTCTAATTTTTAATATGGTATCAGAGTAATTTTGAATCTATCATAGTCAGATCACTTGTTATCGGACCGTTATCATAGTATATAAGTGGATGCAAATCTCACCTCATAACGGTTTTGTAGTTTTAGGTGAAACACATGGAAAAACAAACCATTTAGTGATGAATAGAGAAGAAGTATGCAGTTCTGGTATGAAGATTAGCAGGAAAAATGGAAGAAGTTAGTAATGGCATAAGAAGAAGCACATGATCTGGTGGAAAAATAAATGCTGTCACATGCTTTACAGATACACATATGTTCTTGTCTCATTGTCATTTTGAAGTGTTTAAAACTTGTACGTATTGTGTCACTCATGACGTTTCAATATTAGTGTTTGTATTAAACATGTTATAAATTTGTTGTTTTATGCTGCCTTTTCCATTAATCTGCAATTCTTTTAAGAGATATCAGCCAAATTCCAATACTGCATTACGTTACTCACCATGCCATACATGTAATGTCTTCAAAACTAAATTTAAGTGGGATCACTAAAATTTGAAAATGCAACTTTTCAAATATTAGATCTAGTGTTCACCAATGATGTCTGATGCAAAAACAACATACATATTAATATAAATAAGGATGAGGAAAAGTTTGTTGAAAAAAGACAAAAGAAAGTTAAAGAGGGGTAAACACAAGAAACATGACAAAGAAGAAATAAAAGAGAGATTTCAACAAAGACTAAGAGGAGGAGAATCCAAGCTTTGAAAGAGGAGATTATAGAAGAATGTAAATATATAATTTATTAGTCTTTAGATGAATTTAAGAGAAGTTAGAACCTCATGCTTTGAACTTGAGAGAGTTTGGACAAAATTCTTGAACTCCTAAAGTTAAGAGTGTCTTTTGGAACTTCTAAACTACCACATGTCATTTTTAAGTTACATGAAGTAGTATGACTCTTTTATCTAATCATTTCAACCTTTCAAGAGTCTTCTTGTATCAGTAGATAGACGTTTAACATGTAATTTCTCTAAGAGTCATAATTACTTTTTCCTATATTCAAGGAACTACTCATGTGCACTCTCTAATTTTAAGAGATTATCATGTACCAATCATGTTTAGAAGAGATAACTCTTGATTAACAAAGTTAATTCAATTTTGTTGTCTCTTCTTCTTCTAGGATGAACTTTACTTCTATAAAAGAGATCATCCTTCTTTTTAAACTCACCCTTGAATATATTCAATGAAAATCTCTTTGTGAGTTAATATTTGAGAGTCTCTTTTCTGACTTTGGTTCTTATCTTTAGAATTTAAAAGTTTTCTAATGTGACAAATTTTCATGAACTTATCATGTTATCTATCATTAATTAATTTTAAATATAAAATTATTTTCCATTTTAAATATGGACCTAAACATCACATCTTATATTCTAATAATTTTTTATTTTAAAAAATTCTTAGTGTCCGATTAGCCTACTCTAACCTTTATAATTATCGTATTATAATTAAGTGGATTTAATTCGGATAAAGTTTTTTTGAACAGCTAATTTATTGCATTTTTGTGGTGAAAATAAAGAGCATGAACTTTGTCATCTCAATTTTTGTGTCGTAATACAACCTTATGTAAACCTGTGTGATACAAGCATGCCTAGGTTAGAATGTTGATGCACAGAAGAAGTGTTAGGAAAGTCAAGTTTGAAAGCAACAAATTGCATAAATTTTAAATGAACAGTAATTAATTTTACAACCCCACTAAAATAAAATAATGATTTAACAACTTTACTTTAATAATATAATAATATATATTCATAATTTAATTTAAAATAGAAAAAAAAAGAATTAAAATAGGTATTCATTCCCTCTCTGCATTGTGCAACCTTTTTTCCTTTGCTATTGCCCCTGCTTTCGTTCAGCCAAAAGGTGGCTATTCCTGTTATAGATTTCAGTACTCTCAATGGAGACAAAAGGGATGAAACCATGGCACTTTTGCATGAAGCTTGTCAGAAATGGGGTTTCTTTCTGGTAAAGAGAATTATCTATGTGTTACTTCCTCCTTCCACCACCTTTTCCTTTTTCTCCTTTTCACCAATTGTACTTGTGCAGATTATGAACCATGAACGTGGCAAGAACCTAATGGATAAGGTGAAGCAGCTAATTAATATTCACTATTGTTTAGAGGCACTGGTTAGAGGACTTAGAGAGCAGACAGATGCTGGTGGGATCATCCTATTGCTCCAAGATGACTTCAAAGATGGCAAATGGGTGGAGATTCCTCCTCCAAGAACAATGCCATTTTTGTGAACACAGGTGACCAAGTGGAAGTGTTGAGCAATAGCTTGTATAAAAGTGTGGTGCAGAGTCAAACCTGACAAAAATGGAACATCTTCTATAATCCAGTTGGTGAAACCGTTATGGAGACTACTTGGAGCTTTATGGCAAGACCAAGTTGGGTGAAAAAGGTCCTTGATTTGAATCCATCAAGAATATGACCAACGGCCATCACAACATAAACCTTAAATTCATAAAAGAAAATGTAATAGGAGGACATGTTTCATTTTTCCTTTTTATGTTTCAGTATGAATAATAACAAAGAAAGCAGAGGTTTTTACTTTAATTTCTTGAGTTTTTGAGTTGTTTATATGCATCCTTTTCTGTTATTTGTATCCTTTTTCAAATCAAAAAGTTAATACAGTTGTAAAAGAATAGAAAATAATAATAAAAAGTGAACTTTTAAGCTGTGACAATACAAAGGCAAAGGAGATTTATGCATATCTATGTCCAATTCAGTCTCCTCTTCTGATTCCAAAAGAATAATACAAGCCATCTTCATACTTGCACACACTCCAACCTGTGAAGTTTAGTTTACAAAAACACATTTTGCAAACTAGAAAAGCAGTATTCAACATCCCATTTGTTGTATTGACATTGACATGGGAGTAAGCAACAACATCACTGTGGTGCTGAACTTCATAGCCCTGTTGGCCTCAATTCCCATAATAGGTGCAGGTGTATGGCTGGCCTCCAAACCAGACAACGAGTGCATCCACAACTTCCGCTGGCACGTCCTCATCCTTGGCCTCCTCGTACTCCTTGTCTCTCTAGCTGGCTTTGTCGGTGCTTACTGGAACAAGCAGGGCCTCTTGGCCTTTTACCTTTGTTGCATGGCCATCCTCATCGCTCTTCTCCTTTTCATCCTCCTCTTTTCTTTCATCGTTACTACACCTGATGGAACCTACTATGTCCCCGGAAAAGGCTTCAAGGAGTCCATGCTCCATGGTTTCTCCCCCTGGCTAAGGAACCATGTCACCACTTCTTGGAGTTGGAACAAGATAACCACTTGTTTGGTTCATTCCAATGTCTGCATTAAGCTCACGCAGGATTACATATCTGCTGATCAGTTCTTCAACTCGCATATCTCTCCTTTGCAGGTTACTCTCTCTCCTACCATTTCTTTTATACAAGATAAACAAGGACACTGATTCACTTTGTTAACCATGTTATAGTTAAGATAACCAATATGTTGACTGCTAAGTCCTTTCTCTTTCTAAATCCACGCCTTTCAGACTCCTGATCTTTATTAAAACTAATGTAGCGATTCACACCAATAAGCCTTGGACTTCATGGCTTTTAAATTGCTAAATTAGAATTTTCATTAATAAGAATAAGGTTTCTTATAGATGAGATTGTTAGGGATCAGTGAAACATGATATCCTTCCCTTTGGAGTGGCTTAGTTGTGAAGTTTCTCTATAGCACAACAGGAGTTGGAGTTGGGAAAGAAGAGTGTCTGTGATGTTCGAAGTGGGTGGGACCTGGTTTTCTATCTTATTCCTGAAACTTTTTTTTATCAGCAATATCTTATTCCTGAAACTTAAAAATACTACGTCGAGGGATGAAATTCACATATTACTAAAAAGTAGAAACACTAAACTTACCATTTCTAAAGTATAAAGACTAAGACAAATTTTGAGAGACATGAAACATATTCTATACTTCAACTCTCTTCGTATTTGGTAATATAATCCTATCTCTTGATTTTTCTTACAAAATAGAAGTCATGTTAATCCACTGCTCACGTATTACAGTCAGGATGCTGTAAACCTCCAAGTGCTTGCGGATACAATTATGTGAACCCCATACTGTGGATAAATCCTGTGAATCCAATGGTTGACCCTGATTGTTACTTGTGGACTAATGACCAGAATCAACTCTGCTACAACTGCAATGCATGTAAGGCAGGTCTTCTGGGGAATCTCAGAGAAGAGTGGAGGAAAGCCAATATCTTTTTGATGGTGGCAGTTGTTGTCCTCATCTGGGTCTATCTAATTGCGTGCAGTGCCTTCAAAAATGCACAAACAGAAAACCTTTTCCGCCACTATAAAGGGGGTTGGGTTTGATCCTCTTTGTATTTTTTATAAATTGATCTTCATAATACTTATTCCTGTAAGTACATTTTTCACTATGTATATATTCCTTGTTGGTTTCTCTTTAGGGCTATGAAAAGTGATAAAGGAAGAAATCTTCCAACATTAAACTAGTCAGAATAGAATCCTGATTCAAGCTTTCATGAGTAATTCTTATATGCCAAATTGTCCATGACTTCTTGTATATGCATTTTACAATAATCTCGATACTTAGATGTTGGTATCTGCAAACTTGCCAAACATACCACTTTAGTTGTATTTTGAATGTGATCAAATTATTTGAAGTAATTGTAGTTTAACCAATAGTCTTGATTCTTGAAATTGAATCTCAAATATACATAATTGTCTTAAACACTGAAAGAGAGAATTTCATTAGTCATAATGATCCTATTTGACTCCTCCAGTGGAACGAATTTGTGATCTCTACCAAAGCAATATTTTAATGTTGATCAAGCAAAAGGGAAAAGGCAACCGACACCACTCACCATAAAGAAAAGTGCTTTTGAATTCTAATGTTTTGCATATCTCCCATGAACCGAAAGGTAGATCTTCCCAAAGTAGCAATATTTTATGAAGGATTGTAGAGTAAAATAAACAGAGCTAAGAATTCAGTTTGTGTGTCCAATGCTGGTGGCAACACTCACAAACACCAATAGATTGACAATTACTTTAAAAATCGTCAAAGTGGCACGATAGACTCAACAAACACTCGTTAGGATAAACTTTAAATAATTTTGATAACATGTTAAAAAGTGAACTTTAAACCTAACTCAATCTCATAAAACCAACCTAGTGCATCTACTTATAAATAATGAAATATCTTAATCTCTAGTCGATTTGTGATCACCCACACATAGACATAGAGAGGAAGGCAACCATCCATATCAGTACATTCATAACAATTAAGACACCAGCCCATACTGAATATAGTTGTTTAATTTTGAACATGTTATCAACAAAGTACAGTTGAGAGCACGAACTTTTGCAGGAAATAAAAAAATCCTTTGAAAAGTATAAGAATGCAAGGGAATAATGCTGGAGAAAAAGACCCAAAAAATACAATTCACCAATAAAATCAGCCAGAAAAGAGGGACTCATCAATTTCAATCTTCACCACCTCATTATCTTCGAATCTGTCTCTCTTGGAAGGTGCCGGTGGAGCATAAATCCTTGGTGGCCCTCTACCCTTCTTCTTGTCCTTTGGCCTCGCCTAATAATAATCCCATTTACAATATTAGAACCAAGAAAAGCATAACATTAAAACTAAACTAAAAAAGAAAAGAGAAAATGGGAGCAGAAGTTTACATTCCCAAACGAATGGGCGAAGCGTTTTCCCTTTGCAGTTTTCCTGTCCCCTCTGCCGCAGTACACTGGGAGATAACAAAATACATAAAATTGGGAAATGGGGTGTCAGAATTCGTGCATGCTAAACCAAAGTTGTTGAAAAAAATGGAGTTTTAGTGTTGCAGAATGTACCAGAAGGGGTTGGGGAGAGAGTGGAAGTTGCAGACGCTGAGAGGGAAGGGAAGGGAGTGGAGAGTGGCGAGAAGAGAGTTTGGGAGTGAGAGAAGGAAAGGTAAGACATGGAAGTGTGCAATTGGGTGGAGAGTGGAGGAGGAGATGCTAGGAGCAGTGATGCCATCACTGAGGATAACTCAAGGATAAGGTTTCACAGAATACAACATAGTTGAGTGTAACAGTACAGCTTCTATAGTGCAATTGAAATATGAGAAAAAAAACGATAGGTAAATTAAATATAGAAATATGGTCATTTTTAAAATTGTAAAAACTAGGTTTTTATTATTATTGGTATTAGTATACCCAAAAAAGAATAAGTTTGGGTGATTCAAGCGATTTATATAAAAAAAAAAGTATAAATGTATAATATATATATATATATTTAGTACAATTTCAGAAAATTTCTTCAACTTTCTGTGTGTCTAATCACTCTTCGTCTATAAAAAAATCTGCAACACACTTGTATAGTGCAATTGGAATATGAGAAATAGAACTGCATTCAAATGCGCAGTATAATTTTTGTTTAGAATGATGTATAGAATATTCAGTCCTGCATTCAAATTTGGGGTTCAATCCTTTGTTAATATATTTTAGCTTGCTTTATAAAATTGTAATTCTGTTTATTTTTCTGGTGCAATTTAGCTTTCTGGTCCTTTTGGAAGCTTAAATATTATAATACGCAAGAAATTAGTTGTAGTGAGAAATCAGCAACCGTGAAATTTTATGCATTTCAAGATAAACTTGATGGAGAGAAAAGTGACAATTTATGCAAAGTGAGGGTATTATATGGAGAATAGGGTCGAGATTCCTGGGTTCAGAATGATATTCAGTAGCTGTACAAAACTCTTACATAGTATAACAATGAAAAGAACAAACTCCAACGTAAACTAAATTCACTGTAAACTGTCTTCTGTGGGCTTCTTGGTGAAAACCCTGTCGTTCACAACATCTAATGAGCATGTCAAGCACAAAAATGCATATAAAGTGACCTCAGCATGCTTCAAGAGACATTCCAGTGTCTAATCTTGCATATTCCACGACGATTTTCTGCAAAGGAGTTGCGAATAGACTGCAACATAGCACGAACAGCAGGAACGTGTACCAATTCTTCATGCAGCTCCTGCAGAATAGGTTTACCATGAGAAATCCACCCTAAGGAAGACACCAGATACTTCACCAACGAAATAGACAAACACAAATAATACCACTTCTGCAATCCTTTCTTCTAAAGACCTAGCATTTGCATCCACGCACATGAATATCTTTTGATAAGCTGTTCTCAGGTTTCTGATCTGAAGCATTACCCAAAAGAGTTGTTTAGCATTGATGAAAATATAATTAAAGCAGACTAAATTTAAAAAGTGATCAAACCTCTGCAGTGCTGAATCCACATCGTGCAAGGCCCACTAAATTAAGACCTCGAAGCTCTGCTCTTTCTCCTGCTACCATCGCGTACTTTGGGACATCTTGTGTAACCTTCATTTATGTAAGAACATGACACTGTAGTTGCATACCTGAGTAGTTCTAAATCAATTTGGCATGGTAAAAAGGTATTTGCTTAACAAGTTCTTTAAGGGTATTGATTACTGAATGCCAAGGTCAAGAAAAGATCACTTCTATATAAATACTGTTATATACACAGCTGGTAAATGGCCAACACCAAGGTTTATACTAGAAAAAACAAAAAGGGCTGAGAATTTCTCTGTAGATTCAAATGTTCGGGGTACTTGTTTGTGTTTAGGAGGAGTATCATTCTGTATCTCTTCATTTTCAGTTGATATTACAACTGTCTTTGACTTTCCTCGTGGAATTTAGAACTCTATCAAATTTTCCTAAGTCTAAATGAAGCAATCTTAACTGTAGTGGACAGACTTTCAAAGTAAAGCTTTGTTTAAACATCCCTATAAAGCCAAGGTAGTAGCTGAAGTGTTTGCCAAGAGGTGATCAAGTTACATACTCCTTGCCATCCACAAGCTTTGGTAGTTTGGTCCCACCCAGGCACTAGATAACTAGATCCTGTTTAGATTTTGTACAACATCTTGCATGATTGTGGAAAAATCATATCTCTGTCTCAAAACAGACTATTTCAATACTGAGATTAAAAGATAAACCTACCATAGAACCACCACCAAGAAACGAGTAAGAGCCAAGATGACAGAATTGATGCACAATAGTTGCACCTCCAGTGTGAACATTGTCCTACATGCGAAGAGTTTTAGTTTATTTTCTAAATTCCATGGTTAAAACACAACAAAATAACAAGCAGAATTTATCGTAAAAAGGTGATTTAGGTTTCAGAACTTACTTCTACTTCAACATGCCCAGCTAGAAGAGTGTTGTTAGCAAAAATATTGTTGTTACCAATCTTGCAATCATGGGCAATATGACAAGAGCCCATTATAAGATTTCCATTACCAATAACCTGATCATATGACCATGGTAAGTATGAAAAGATACATGTACTTTGTGTCTGAAAATTTCTGTTTTTCTTTACTATCAAAAATTAACAAAACCGTCTTCTTACAGTCCTATCAGTTGATTTTGAAGATCGGTGGATTGAAGTATGTTCCCTAATATCATTATTGTCTCCAACTTCCAGGAAAGAATCATCCTCTGGCTGTATGATAGGCACATTAAAGAACTTATATTTTTCAAAAATAAGCCAGATATGAATGACATAACTTTTCTACCCTTAACAAGAACAATACATTGAAAGTGATTCATACACGGGTTAATACGGATGCACAACATAACCAGTTAAATAATGTCCTGCAAATAGCAAGATATTCCAAATAAATAGATATGTTGACAACTCTCATAAATTGCACCCACAAAGAAATTTAGTACATCGGCAAATAGTAACGAAGTCACAAAGGAAAAATAATGAGGACTATCGCCAGAAGAAGACAACGTTAATACATGCACTTTGTCCAAATAGCTTAGGCTTTTACTATGATTAGCTCCTTAACATGGTATAGAAGAGCACAGTAGTCTGATGTATCCATCCTTCAAACACAATGAACTTTCATGTCGAGGGTGATGTTAATGATTTAATTAATACCATTCCTATGACTCTTTGAACAAGCTTAAGCTTAATTATTGTGTCCAGAATAAAAACAAACTGTAATAACTGAACAAGACTTCTCATTCAAGTTGGAAGAAAAAGAAATTAAATTAATCTGCTTTGGTAGCATGCATCTCTGTGAAGGAAAAATTTACAGTACAACATTTGAAGTTCGAAACCAGTCAATTAAGAATGGATTGAAAAATTAATAAATATGCAACTCAGGGAAGAGAAGAACAAAACATAACTGAAAACAGAAACGCATTTTATAACTTCAAGCAAAACAAAACAGATAAAAGTGCGTCCAAGCCATACTTAAGGCTTTGTTTCTGGAAAAAAGGTCTTTCAATATTTCTGCAATACACATACATATTTAAAATATAGTCAAGTTGAGTTGAGTGATTAATAAGAAGACCTTGTGGGGATTTTGACAAGATTCTCAAGTAGAAATACTGAAAGTCAAACACTGTGTATAGACTTTTCTTGAGCATTTTCAATTAACCTTAACAACCCTCACCCCCCTATATATATTTTTCCTGAGTAAAGAAATGTTACACATATCTATAACACAATAAACAATGACAGCACGATTCTTAATTCATTAATCAAATTCTATGGAATGACTGTGTATGTTAACAACACAGTTAGCAATGTCAATACAAAAACCATGAAACTAAAAAATCTAAAAACCTCCACCCGTTTATGTGAAGCATACCTTGTATTTCATGTCTTGACATTTGACACCAACCACAGCATGATATCCTATTGTGTTATTGCTTCCAATGACGGTACATCCAGGATAATCATCACCAACAACAGCACCACTATCATATAATGGTACAAAAAAGTATTATTCAGCAGACCAAAACCTTATGTGAAACAGTGATCTTAGGTGTGAACACTGAACTCACGTCATCAACGTGCAATTGTCCCCTAGCTCTGTATTTCCAGAAACATGACTTCCAGGATACAGTTGACAACCATTCCCCAGCTTTGCAGAGGAGCTAACAGAACAAAAGGGACCAATCGAAACACCCTAAGCACAATATCCATTAAGAAGTGAAAATATGTTTGATGAATGAACAACATTGTTATTAAAGTGTGATACACATCTAACTGTAATTTCAACTACCCAATAGCAATTCAGCAGAAAAGGATGAAACTTTGGTTGAAGCAAGAAAAGGGGAAGACAGAAGAATAAGAAAAGACAGACAGACACCATTGGGTTGAAAAAAGAGAGAAAGTGTAAGGAAGAAGTACTTTGCCGATGAGGGCATCGGAGTGAACAGCGGCAGAAGGGTGGATAAAACTTGGTTTCGTGAGTGTGGAAGTGTCAACCTTCTCCCTCTCTGCAACATCTGCACAAACAACTTACAGTCAAAGCAGAAACAGAGAGATTTCAATGAATTGAATGAAAAGAAACATACGAGGGAAGAAGAAGAAGAAGCGACGGTGATGAAGCGCAGAAGAAAGGGAAAAGCGGCGGCGACTGCTTGCTTTCAGCAACCACCACGACATCTTTGCCTTCATTTCCAACATCACCACACTATTTCTCCATTGCTGCAAACACTGATTATAATTTGGTTGAAACTGAATTCACTTTAACATTTTCAATGATGTTGTTTCTTTCAGCCACTCTACAAGGGCTTTAGTGGACTTAAAACTTAGAACACAAATGAAGCATATTATTGGTGGACTTAAAACTTAGAACACAATTTAAAACTATATGAAGACGAAAATTCAAAGAAATTTTCAAAATCTTCAATTTCAAAGCTTTATATTTGTTTATACGTTTTGAATTTCTTGAAACTAAAAACTTTGATATATATTATAAATGTGTAAATTGAAACATGTAAAGATTCTTTTGTTAGGTTAAATTAAGTTTTAAATTTTTAATAAATTTAATTCCATATAGTGATTTTATTAAAAAAAATTAATTAAAATCTTTATATTTTTAAATTGGATATGTGCGGTTCTAGTGTGAGGGTTGGGACCCAGAGAACTATTGAGAAAATTTGTCTTCTTCCTTCCTGTTGGTCGTATTGCTCTTCAACTTCCTTACTCATTCCTCACCTTTCCTTTCTAGCCTCGACTATCGGTCTTCTAGTGATTCCCGAATGGGAGTACCTGCAAAAAACACTCCGACACTCAAGTCAGCAAAGGGTTCGCACTCGGTTGTTAGGGTACTGTAGATAATGACATACCTCATTCTTGGAACGTGTGTTATTTATACTACCTTAGTGGGCTTTCCTTATTAGGTTGGATTAGGGAGTTGGATCGCGATTAAGGTCGCATTACCTAGCTTCTAATCATGGATTAACTTCGTTGACTTTGCTTGAGCGCAGTTGGACTTATACTATCGGTCGACCCAATGGGCGTGGGCCTCAGGTTGGTCGGCCTAGTAATGGGACAAAGACATGACATTGGTCGGTCGACCCTTACTAGTACATGTGCATTTGGTGATATGTTGTTATCTTATATAATCATTCTTCACCAAAAGGAAAAATATAAAAAAGACATCAATGAAAACAATTTAATTAATAATATTTTTTTTGTGTGAGGTTGTTGTTTAAGATATTAGTATAATTTAGATGTGAAGTTGCATACTAATATTTAACATCACAATTTTATAAAAATAAAATAAAAAAAATCAATAACAATATGAATAACCATGTCTCATGGAATGATGCCACAAGATAAACCACTTCATCAAAATCCATGTTTCAACTTCATCACCTTCATCTTTTTAGATTTTCTTCTTCTTTTGGATCTTTGAAATTTGAAACAAGATCCAACCTATCAAGAACAAGCCTTAATTAGTACTATTTAAAATAAACTTCTAAAATAATTACATAAATTAAACTCGTATTGACATCATTAATGAACAAAATTAAGCACACAAGCCAAATAATATCATACATCATGCATAAAAGCTCTAATGATGGAAATTTTCAAAGCATCACTTAAGTTTTATAATGAAAAGGTAATTTCTTAGAATTAAAATTACCAATATCTTAAATTTACATTATTAAACAACTTAACTATTCTACTAATTAAAAGTATTTACATTTTCAAATTTAATAGTTAATCTAAAGTGAAAAATAATAAAATTAAACTTTGAAATATGTTTTTAACATTACTAAAATATGTGTTTAAATTAGTTAAATATATGAACTTTATTGGGAGAGTGACAATTAGATTTTACTTTAAATCGTGAAAAAAAAAAAAAAATTTCTTGTACTTCAAGTTTCCATTTTTTTCCCATTTATTCTTCATCTCCTTCAATTCATTAGTGCACTATGCATCTTCCTTCTTTTATATGGAAAGGTCACTTAGATTATGAGTTTTGTTTTAATTGAGAACTAAAGTAATTTTTTAATAAAGTGAAAGGTTAAAATTACTAGAAATAATATAAAGGATTAAAATGAATATTTCTACCCCATTTTATTTCATTTATTCCCAAAATTTACATTAAAAACATTATTTATTGTTATTAATTAGTCAAAAAGAACAAATAGTCACTTAATGAAAGAATAATTATTTACCATTAGATTGGGAGTATTTTTATGTGTTAAATAAAATCCGATTATCCTTATCAACTAAAATTTATATCATCTTTCTTAGTAATTAAGACTTTTTTTTATTTTTCTTAAAATTATAAATTTCTCTTTTCATTGAACCCAAAAACAAATTCAAGTCAAAAGGTCCGTTATACCCATAATTACTAATAAACATGTACAACTTTACTTCTTTAAATGAAAGTTAATATATGTAAATGAACTTGTAGATAAAAAAAAATTCAAAATTTTGAAAATAATGAATTTGAATTATACCAGTAAAAAGTATATTTTTTCTTTCCATAAAAGGCTATTATGTTAGGGAGAAGTAAAAAACGAATTTAACAGTAAAAAGTATATTTATCAAATACTACTTATTATTTCTAATACTTTACATATTATAACGGTAAAAAATATTATTGGTCAATTTATTTTTTGAATTATTTAATATTGTTATCATGAAAGCCATCAAACCATCACAATAATGAAAATATATGATGTATACATTAATGGTGTAATTATTATTTTTATAATAGTTATATTAATTAAATGTCATTTCTAATTGGTTCATGTTGTAATATTTCCATCAAAACTAAAGTCAACAATAATATTTTATTAATGTAAAAATAATAATGTATTATTAACTATAATAAATAATGGTCACAGTTTGAAAGATGTAATGGAAAGAAGGGCACTTTGGTCAATAAAATAGTACAAAAAGAAGCATTGGATTTGGAAGCTTCTGATGGAAGAAGCAAGGAAGCAGCTTCATCAACGGCCATAACTCATCCACTGAGTGACGGCGCTAGTGAGTGATGGCGGCGGTGGCCGTCACAAGGTTGAAGAGGGAACAATGCAACCGCACAAAGCACGATTCCAGCTTCTCCCATTGGAAGGTTTTAATCTGTTCTTTGTTCTGTTTATGATGTCTTGTGTTAATGCTTCTTAATCATGTGAATGGAATCTGTGTTTGTTTTTCTTTCGTGTTAACAAAATCCTCTATTTCCCAGAGAGACAGATAATGGTTGTTTGATTTGACGAGGTTGTTATGGACATGGAATGTGGTGTGGACCTTTCAACTGTTCTTGTTACGAGCTGCTTTTGCTTTGGTTTCAGATTCTGATTGGCCCTTCTGATTGGGAAGATCATTCCAGAGGAAAGGAAGGGTGTGCAAGATACAGGATTCATAACCTCCCTCAGGAATCGAATCCAGGGGTGTATGAGCTTGGAATTGCGGTGGCCGGTGGTGGTTTGGGGCGTCAAATTTCCAAGCTTGCCCCTCACCCTGATCGCATTGTGGTGGTTTACCTTGGACAAGCTGACAATGTGAGAACAAGACTCCAGTGTTATGGCAGAACAGGAGCTCACTTGGAAAGTGCCATTTCAGATGATTCTTCTCTCCAAAAGGGTCTTCCCTTGTTTCAGAAAGTGTTTTCACAAGGATTCTCAATCGTTTATCGATGGGCTCCGGTTAGTACAAATCTCACATTTCATGTGCTTTCTTTCAATACATAAGATCAATATGATTTCCAATGAACATGTTTTGATATGTTAGTATGTTACTGTTAACAAAATGATGCACTTGATGTGGATTTTTGTGTTTTGTGTTTTGTGAAATTTTGCTGCCAAGATTGAAGAAATGTGCATTTGCATCTTACAGAATAAGAAATGCAATTTTTTCATGAACAAAAAATGTTTTTTTGTTGAGCAGACTCAAAACAAGGAAGATGCCCTGCGAACAGAAGATCAGCTGCTCAGAACATTTGATTATGCATGGAACACAAGCAATAATGGTATCCGGAGGCCTGAAGAAATTCTTCAAAAGCTTAAAAAAATTGCTTCAGGCACCAGAACACTTTCAGATGTGGCCAAAGTGCTACTACCATTCACTCAGAAGCAAGTGGGCATCCGAATTAAATCTTGCAAGCTACCTCAGGATGATGACAATGGCAGCTATAATTTCCTAACTCGAGTATTCAGCTTTAACAGATCACGTCCTAGGATAGTTCAAAGTACCAGTGGTGTCGTTCAGGAACAGGAGAATGCTAAAATCTGTGGAGTTTCATTGGGTGATGGTTTACTTTGTAGAAGGCCACCAGCTGAGAAAAGATTGAGGTGTTCTGAACACAAAGGAATGAGAGCTAATGTTTCCATTGCCAAAGCAATCAGTGTAGCCAAGTCAGAGAGCAATGTTCCACAAACAGTGGTTGGGAGTCCTGTTGATGAAAGCATGACAAACACCAATATATGTGGAATCATCTTAAATGATGGCTCCACCTGCAGAAGGCAACCAGTTGAAGGAAGGAAAAGGTGTCATGAGCACAAAGGGAGGAGAATTGGTGCATCTGTTCAAAAAAGGGGCAACGGATACAGATACCAAAATGTTAGCCATGGTGTAGAAGATTCTCTACAAACACTGGTAGGGAGTCCTGTGGATGAGAGTATCTCAAACACAATTTGTGGAATCATCTTAAATGATGGCTCTGCCTGTACAAGACAACCAGTTAAAGGAAGAAAAAGGTGCCATGAGCACAAAGGGAGAAGAACTCGTGCATCTTTTCATGTAAATCAGAAATAACTGGCATTGCAGAATTTCTGCATAACAGGTGCCATGCTTAAACCAAAATGAGTTAGTTGAAGTTTAGACAGAGAATGTTGCTGCTAGCAAATCATAGGGATGTACCTGCTAGATGACTTGGAGTTTCATAACTGAACAACTGATAACAAAAATTCTTGCAGCACAAAATGCATTGATCAGATAGATGCTGGAAGAATGAAATATGTTTGTATTAGGGAAATTTCACTTATAATTCTTTGAAGGCAAGGAAACATGTAATACTAGTTGTTGTATTTTAGGAATGAAAATTGTTCATCATCAAATATGTTTCAGATTTTTTTCTTCTCTAATTCAAAATGATTTGTTCATTATTTTTATAATCATATTAAAAATTTATACAAGTTTTAATTTTTAAAAAATTAATATATTTTTTCTTTTTAAAATTATGCTAAAATTGCCAAATTTCAACAAATATTTTTTTGAATTTTATACTTAATCAATTAGTATCCTACTCGTATAGTTATATTTGTTTAATACTTATATTTGACATGATTTAAAAGATGTGTCAGATGTTAATAGTTGAAAAATCAGATTTAAATTATTTAAAAAGTGAATTGTTTATCGTTATTCTAACTTTCTGCTTAATTTTTACAACCATCATCTCTTATTTTACTTTATTATTTTAGTTTAGTATATTGTACTTTTTTCTGTTAAGTTTTCATCTTTTGCTTTGCTGATTTTTTTCATATTCTATTAGTGTACATTTGCTTTAGTGATTATTTTAATAAATATACACAAAATTCTCATTATTAAATAAATTTCAGGTAGGTAGAAATTATCTTAAAATATAAATTATTTTTAAAGGATATAGAAATTAAGATTTGATTATAATCTATGTCATATTTTTCCAAACGATAAAATAGAAGAGTATTTGTTTCATTTTATTATAAATTATATAAATAACAGAATGATATGTTTATTTCATTTTATTATGTCCTATTGTCTTTCAATCCATTATTTATTATTAATTAAAATACAGTATAAAATTTTATACGAAAATAAAAATACTAATTTAAATGATTAAATTCTTATAATTTATTATATTTATAAGATGCATACAAATTATTACAATGGAAGATATTTTGTTTTCCGATAGCTTCAAGCATGGAGCTCAAACTCAACGTAGCAATGGCTTCTGTGGGACCCATTTCACGCGCAGCAAACTCCATCTTCTTCACCCATTCCTCTTCCTCCGTTCCTATCTTCACCTACGCCGTTCATGATGCCAGCAGGCGCCGAAACGGCACCAACACTAGTCGTTTCACTCACAAAACCCCTCCTTTGCGTAAGGGGAAGAACCATCCCAATGAAACTGCATTGAAGCTCGATCATCAAAACCATAAAGCCCCATTACCCTTCAATGTGGACTTGGTGGCCCTGTGTGAAGAGGGTAAGCACGATCAAGTGGTGGAACTCATGGGTCAAGGTGTTGCTGCTGATTACCGTGTTTATCTTGCGCTCCTGAATTTTTGTGAGAATACAAGGTCGCTTGAATTGGGGAAAAGGGTCCATGAATTCCTGAGAAGATCGAGCTTTCGTGGGGACGTTGAATTGAGCAACAGGGTGATCGGAGTGTACAGCAAATGTGGCAGTGTGAAGGATGCACGCCGAGTGTTTGATCAAATGCAGGAGAGAAATACCGTTTCGTGGCATTTGATGATTGGTGGGTACACGGCTAATGGTTTAGCGCGTGATGGTTTATTGGCTTTTCAGAAGATGAAGCAAGCAGGGGTGCCATTTGATGGGGAAACTTTTAAATTGGTTTTGGCTGCATGTGCACAGGCAGAAGCTGTGGAAGAAGGGCTTTTACACTTGGAGTACATGAAGGAGAATGGAATAGTTCCTAGCATGGAGCATTATTTGGAGGTTGTAAACATTCTGGGGAATGCTGGTCGATTGAATGAAGCTGAGGAGTTCATTGAGAAGATACCAATTGAGGTTGGAGCTGAGGGTTGGGAGTCTCTTCGAAATTTGGCTCGAATACACGGAAATTTAGATCTTGAAGATCGTGCAAAGGAGTTGTTAATGTATCTTGATCCTTCAAAAAGCATTGCTGATGAACTTGCCATGCCTCCAAGAAAGAAGCAGCATGATATTAACATGCTAGAGGAGAAGAATAGGGTGAGTGAGTATCGGTATTCTATTCCGTATAAAGAAGAGGCTCACGAGAAATTGGGAGGTTTGAGTGGGCAGATGAGAGAAGCCGGTTATGTGCCTGATACAAGATATGTCCTCCATGACATTGATGAGGAGGAAAAAGAGAAGGCCTTGCAGTATCATAGCGAACGTTTGGCAATTGCTTATGGTCTCATCAGTACACCCCCGAGGACTACACTTAGAATCATCAAGAACCTACGTATCTGTGGGGACTGCCACAATGCAATCAAAATCATGTCCAAGATTGTTGGAAGGGAGCTAATTGTTAGGGATAACAAGCGATTCCATCATTTTAAAGATGGAAAATGCTCCTGTGGAGATTATTGGTAGCGTTGGTAAAACTGCTCAATTGTACATACTATCGATGCTGTACTTGTAGATTGTTTCTTATTTGCAGACAAAAATGTTGGGATCAAATCCATAGTCAGGCAGATCAAAGAATTTTTTGTTCCATCAATGAATTGTTAGTATGGATTAACTGCTTATTTGATTCCATGTCTACTCAGACTTGACGTGGAAGCCTCAAAACTGTTGTTCTGCATAAATATATACAATGGGCTAGATTTTATTTCTAGAGGCGAGTATTGGATGTACGCTGAATATTCTTGTATGTTGCCTCTTTGAATATGCTATAAAGCGTTCTTAGAAATGTACTTCTAGTAGCCTAGATTTTAGATAGCATGTAAATCCTATAGATGGAATAGGGAGAGTGTTCTTTGGCGTCCCTATAATTTAAGCAGCAACCCTCTCAAAATTACTCTTTCTATTCCATATTATATTTTGATGCTAAATCCTGGAGTATATATATACAAGCCATTTTCTGTCCAAAATGATTTGTAGATGATCTTATGTATCATAAAGTATTTAGTTGAGAAAAATAGAACACGGAAACCGGAAGGTAATAGAATTCTGGAGAGTGCATAGAATAACCTTATGCAGTGAGGGGATATTAGATATCAACATGTCTAAATGATTCTCTACTTCCTCATTCAAATGAGTGAATTTATCTTCTATTTACAAGTACATGGTTTTCCTATCTAAACAACATACATGGTGTTTTCTCAACTGAAGAAATGAATGAAACCGAGTCAAGGGATCATTCCTTGGTAAGGTGAACAGAAGTACAAGTTGTATCCTATTTGAAGATGGAATGTAAGCTTCACCTAGCTGTACAACTTGAAAGAATGCAATGTGCAGCTACAATTATGTGTATGAATAGCAGTCAAATTGACCGAGACCAAACCAGTTTGAAGCCTATAGCAGGCTAAAATGGGAAGGGGGCCATTTATACTAAAAATAATTGAGGATGCCCGGCTGATTCTTTTGTTGGTTACCATTTCAATTTTCAACTGCAACTTCTTCTCTTGATGGAACTCTCAGGTATAATTTCATAGTATCATAAACTGTAAAGCCTATGGCCGCAGATGGAACAACCTGAATTACAAAATTCATCAGTTAGCCATACAGAATGATTTTAGAGTGTCTGTCTGTTACTTTTAATAAGCTATTATTGGTATCACCTTTATGTAATTGATGCTCAGCCCTGAAAACAGTTGCTTCCAGCCTTGCCTTTGGGCAATCAAAACAATAGATTTCAGAGTCCCCTTCAATTCGGCTTTATCAGACGGCTGGAGTTTTTGAATCTGGCCACATTTTTGCCAAATAATTGTACCATGTTAATGATTTGATATCTACCAATCATTCTCTGGGTGATCGGAAGACGAAAATTACCTGCATTTGCCTCCTAACAACTTCAAGAGGATATGTGAAGGTCTGACCCAATAACCCTGCCACAGATCCACACGTGAGTTTGGCCATGATGCTTTTATTGTACTCCTCAGGGACATGGCGCTTCATTTCCTCATAGAAGTAGAATTTCAAACCCGCATACGGGAATATTCCAACAAGAGTTGGAGCTGTAGCCATGAACAAACTTAAGAGGTTTGCATTACAAATGCAACAGTGATATATGATACAAAAATACGAGAAATGGATATAAGCTGATTTAAATTCGTACCCACTCCACGATAGAGACCCCTAATGCCACCCTCTCTATAAGTCCTTGTAAGACAATCAATGATCCCTCTGTAAACTTGTTCATTATTAACCATCCCCGAAGCACTCAACTTTGTTGGACTAACAATCTGCAGTTTCAAATGCAGACACATTAACGCGTAAAACTTTTTCTCAAGAAACAGATTACTAATTTCTGAAAAGATACACTACCTGATAAGCTAACTTGGTTCGAGTCAAATCAAGTGGGTAAGTAAAAAGCACAGCTGTCCCTCCAGAGAGTGAACCTGCCACAAGGTCAAGGGTAGGACCTTTCCAAACATCAGGAAAAGTTTGTATAATCCATCTGCGGTATTCCTCGTAGGACATGTAATGAATAGCCGCGTAAGGAATAATCCTTGCAACACTTGCTCCATTTCCTCTGCAAAAAAAATTGGAAGATACTTAAAACGATACACCTCCCTAAGATTGTGAGAGAGAAAACAGATTATAAACTGCAGTCATAATCATGATCATGATCATGATCACGATCACAATTACATAACAATTCTTGATATTGTCAGAAATCACGGACAAATGTGGCTAATGCTACCACATTGGAGCCACAAAGAACTCAATAAACCTCAGAGTTTGGGTTGAGAATCTACCTGTAGAAACCCATAAGCCCTTCCGTTTTGGCAATTCTGACAGCTGATCCTATCAGTCCTGTGCTCTGAAACTCAGCCCTTCGCGTCTGCAATACAAAAAAAAAAAAAAACAAGAACTTCTGAGAGGATGAAGACAACTGAAAAAGACAGAAACAAATTTGACTAGAAATAGGTCAATTCGAAGCACGCCAATTCAACAAGCCGTTGTACTAATTATTAGTACATTTGATTCTCGAAGATGAAAAACAGAGAAACGAAAGCGCACAAAAATGGTACAATTCATGAAGGTAAGAACATTTGAGGGACCTGAAAGAGAATCTTGACACGCTCGAGAGGAGCGACGACGGTCTTGGCCAAACCGCCGGCGAGGCCGCCGGCGACCAACTCCTTGGCGAAAAGGGGCATGTGATCGAGCACACCCTTGTTCCCATCTTCTGGGTCCTGCCTCTTCTGCTTCGCCATTTGTCAGAAAATTTGCGAGAAAGGAAAAAGTGTGACAGAGAGAAACAGTAACAGCAGAAAAAACAAAAGCAATTGAATTCAATTGCTGAATTGTTTAATTGCGTAGTTGAGTTGAATATGAAAAAGAATAATCTTCGATGTGGGGAATGGGATTTTTGTGATTTATGTTATGTATGTTAGGGACACCTACCCTTAGCCAGCCTCCAACTAGGACCAACCCCCTATATTCATTCTCATTTCTTACTATTATCTAAGTATTTAAATTAAATTTTTCATTTTTATATGTGCAATTTCAAATTTCTTATTTCATAATATTTGCTAACATATAGTTTTTTATTTAAAAAATTAACTTCATACTAAGGTAAAAAAAAATAATCTATAGTTATATAGAGAAATAGATGAAAAGGGTGGAAGTAGATAATAAAGTGTAAGGTGGAATGAAAAACATCGTTGAAAAGTGTGTCATGGCCTTTGTAGTTGAGTAGTCACTTTAATTAACAAAAACCATAAACTAAAATATATACAAAGAAAGACATTTTGTTTTTATATTTATTTTGCCACATCCAACATTTTATTTTATTTTTTTAAATACTAATGGCAAAAGTTTCTTATTAATATTTTGATGGAGTTTCTTATTAAGACAAATGGCACCACAAAAGATAAATGCATGCCATGATTATTGGATCAACAATTACTTTTTACATATTAGTATTTGTGTTTATCAATTTTAAGCTTATTACCTAAAGTCAACAATAAGTTGGACCCATTTTTGTATTTTTATAAACTATAATTAATACATATACTTAGTTTATAAGTAAGATAAAAAAAAAGTATTAAATATTCTTAATTAAATTGTTTTTTATTTGTTTCATCCACTCAAAATAGAGTCTTTGAGAGTAGCAAAGTTATCTCTATCAAATTTTATTTAAATATTACTATATAATTCGTATATGTAAAAAATACATTCAGGACATTTTCTTGTAAGTAAATTAAGATAATTTAAAAAAAAATTAATCAAATGATGCGATTGTTTGAGGAATATTAATTTTAAATTTTTTTCATAAATATTAAATTATAATTATGCTGATATGATTTTATATATATATTATTTTTTTTAACATCACACAAAAATTCCATTGGATAGTGTTATAGTTTCAACATACCATTTACTTAATGTTACAACAATAACATTCTTAAACGGTTTATTAATCAATACCAGAACATTTTTAAAGAATTAAAAAATAAAAGTATCTAGAAAGTATAATACTCAATTTATTTACATATATTGAAAAACAATGTATTTTATTTGTTAATGTATTAATACTCAAATATGAATGATATTAGTAATCAGATAAAAATATTAATAAAATATTTATCAGACATTGATCAAAATTAAAAATAAAATCATTTTGTTAAGTATGTAAAATAGACAACGGATGCGAAAATACATATAATCTTTTTATCAGAAAAGTGTTTTTATGATTGATTCAAAAATATTTATTTCTTATTTTTATAATTATAATAAAAATTTATACAATAAATTTTTTCTTTATAAAATTGTGTTAAAACGATGTTAAATTATCTAAAATTCAACCTATATTTATTGAATTAGACACTTCATCGATACGTATTCTACAAGTGTGTCGTATGAGTGTCTAACGTGTGTTCGATTTAAGAGACCCGTCCAAATCTCATAGTTGATAATTGATAGCAATAATAGAAAATCATAAAAAAAATATGACACATTTTTTCCTTCAGATTTAATGAGTTGATATAATTTATTAATTTTTTAACTAAATATTAGCATGACCCATAATTAAATATGACATTATTGTTGTTAGTTTTAAGGATGAGTTGTTTATTTTTACCTAGTGATTGTAAAACATGGTTGGCTGGCGGTTAAAAATTGACCTGAGTCACAGAGACGCGTCGGTGGTGGTTAACCGTAGGTTTAATGTTAAGGTAGAGAGAGAAACAACCGAACAACCGCTTTGTGTCTTTGCACTCTCTCTCTCTTTTTCTATAAATGTTTTATGCATAGCACAACCCATTTTGACATAGCTAAAAAAACAACACAAAAAAGGAAGAAACTTGATAGAAGAAGACAGGGCAGAGCTGCAGCCGAGAACACCCATGGCTGAATCTGTTTCAGTGGACATGGAGGTGATCTTTCTAGGCGGAAAGGTTTCTTCTTTTCTGCCTTTTTCTTTCTAGTTCTAAACTTTCTTCTAATGGGTACATTTCTCTCCATTAGCCTCTTCCAATTTCTCTTTTCACGACACCCCTTTTGCTCAAGAGTTTTTCCTGAAGAACCCTTAACAACACTTTTGCATAATTGGGAATTTTTTAGTTGATCAATTCAGCTCGAGGGTGATTTTGTTTTCCTTCTCTTGTTGTATGTTTTGCATCGCCAATCCATTGGGATTATGGAGATTTTAACATGTCAGGTGGCTGATCTTCACATTCCATATATCATATATGCCTCAGAGTTTTGTGAATTGTGATTGTCCTTCTTTACATTGAGCTATTTCGTATTTGATCTCTTGGATTACCATTTTGAATTTCCGTTTTTTGTTTATTTATTTTGAGCTTTTATCAGGCTTCTCATACAATTAAGTGTGCCAACATGGATTTAGCGAGTTTTGGAAGAAATGGTTTTTACCTTTGCATTTGCAGCATTGGATGCGGTTCAGATGATATGGGAAATTTTATTGTTGTTTTCCTTTTCATTTTATTCTTCTTTTTTTGTTTTTTTTAGGTGGGGTCAAGGGTTCTTCTTTTCTTTTTCTACCTCATGTATTTTATATGATGATGTTCATCGCTTTGAAGGAATTGGATCCTTTGTGGTTTGGCTTTTCTGTCTCATCGGTTCTCTCAAAGTGCATTACAGTCTATAAGAATCATCGCTGTGCCTTTCTTTCTTAGCTTTTGATCATTATTGTACTTGAGCCAATTCTATCTGTTGCTTTGTTCTTTATATACGTATCGGTTATTTATTGGATTAGGTAAAGTCGTTTTTTATATAACATTTTAAGATACTGTCCTCATTTCACTACCTTTACCTTGTTTTGTTTATTGAAGATACAATGATTGCAATCTGGCAGTACTTATATCATTTCTCTTTTTTTTCAAACTCAATTGCTTGTTAGTTTGGGTCATCCAAAAAGAGGGGTAGGGGCACATGGGCAGCCATGTTAGTGAATAAATAATTTAGAGAAGTTTGACACAGTTTTTCATTACTTGGATGGAGTACATACAAAATAAAGGATATCCTTTGCTTTACAGGGACGTTCTTTATCACTAGAAAGTTTGCTTCAATTTTTGTGCATCTTTGCCCCACTTTCTTTTCTTCTTTTTTTTGTATTTTTGCCATACACTTACTTCAGAATATTATTTTAGGAACATCATATTCGAACGGGCTGTGGTTCTGTATCTGTTATAGTATGTGGCGATCAAGACAAACCACCTCTGATCACTTATCCAGATGTAGCATTAAATTGTAAGTGGAGTCATTTTCATTTTTCTTGTGACCACATTACTCTTGTTTAAAATGCAAGAATCATTTTTTCCCCTGCTGTTCTTAAATTTATTGCTTAGTTCTTTGTGAGCATGTTAATGGTTGTATGGGTTTATGTATGATGAGGCATTGTCTTATTTATTTCATTGTATTGAGGCAGATATGTCTTGTTTCCAAGGATTATTTTTCTGTCCAGAGGCAGCTTCTTTGCTTCTTCACAACTTCTGCATATATCATATCAATCCCCCTGGGCATGAGGTTTGTAAGTTTTCCACTTAAATGCAATTTTTATTGCATTTAAAACTGAATATTATTATTTACATAGTTTGTGTGGAAATTCCACAAGAGTTTTTGTAGTTGGGAGCTCCAGCAGTTTGTCCCGATGATCCAATCCCTTCTGCTGAAAACTTAGCAGATCAAATAATTGAGGTTCTGAACTATTTTCGGTAACTACGATATAATTACTCTGCTCTTTTAGTATTGTTAGCTTTCATTTTTTGAAACTGTTCCATATACACATCCATTATAGAAAGAGACAGATCACTTCTGGTTCTTTTCATAGTTATGCACTAAAGTTGAAAGGGAGCAAAAGAAATCTAATTGTGTGATACATTTACTGATTGCATGAACTATTTCCTTGTCCAGGCTTGGTGCAGTGATGTGTATGGGAGCATCAGCTGGGGCTTACATTCTTTCGCTATTCGCCGTATGTACATTATTGGAATTTGAAGAGAGGGGGGCTGTTTAGCCATTTCTTAGTAGCTTTTTTATTTAAAAAATTATACATGATATATTTTAATACAAAGCCAATCTTATGTTCTGTTATTTTGCCTATTTCAATGCAGACAAAATATAGGGAGCGTGTTGTTGGCTTAATACTTGTATCTCCCTTGTGCAAAGCTCCTTCTTGGACTGAATGGTTTTATAATAAGGTTTCTTTAAAATGCCTGCAGTTTGTGCGCTCACAAATTCTCAGGTTTGATAACTTTACTAAACTGAGACTGCTTTTAATTTTAGGTGATGTCAAATTTGCTATATTTCTATGGTGTGTGTGGTGTGTTGAAAGAGTGTCTCCTCCAGCGCTACTTCAGCAAGGTATTGTAATGCAAGGATCTTAGCCCTCTTCTATTTCCTCGTTTATTATGTTACAAGTTTTCATGGCCAACATTAACAGGAAGTTCGTGGTGATGCTGAATTCCCAGAATCAGAGATAGTTCAAGCTTGCAGAAAAGTATGTGCAAAGTTAATTATTTTCTCTTTATTTCCTTGCTCTTTATTCTTTTCTCTGCTGCATTTACCTCACTCTGGTTCTTTCTCTCTATTTGATTCCAGCTACTAGATGAGAGAAAGAGCATCAATATCTTTCGGTTTCTTCAGGCTATTAATGAGTAAGATCTGCTTGGATAAATCTCATAAGAAAATAAAGAATATAAAACAAATTGAGTTTCTTTCTAGCTAAAATCAAATTAAGTACTTCTGTTTTTAAAAGGTTAGATGTAAGATCTTTTATAAAGTTTGATTTTATTTTGAGAGAAACCCAATTCACTTTCACCTACTTATTTTCTTCTCCTAGTGCTTGTACTTTTTTAATGTGGATATGCCTTTACTCAACTGAGTTAGCACATTTATGTTCTCCAAATTCGCTTGCAAACTTGCAGGAGACCTGATATAACAGAAAGATTGAAGAGATTAAAATGTCGTACACTTATTTTTGTTGGGGACAGCTCTCCTTTCCATTCTGAGGCTCTTCATATGACTTCAAAACTTGATAAGAGATACACGGCCTTGGTCGAGGTAAGTGGAAGAATGTTCGTCATTACATGTAACATGAATGTACATAACTACTATATACATACATGCACAGACATAAATATATTTAAATGGTTTGTCATTGGATTTGTGAGTTTCCCCAACATATTTTCCTGGTTAACTTTATGATTCTGTGAACCTAACCACTGGTTGATTATGATAACAAATTGTGAATGCATGCATTGCATAATGTCATTTATTATGTGGAAAAGCATTGATAAGTATGCATGAAGCATGTTTGAGAGTGGATTGATCTGGCAGGTCCAGGGTTGTGGATCAATGGTTACAGAGGAACAGCCACATGCAATGCTGGTTCCTATGGAGTACTTTCTAATGGGATATGGGTTGTATAGGCCATGCCATCGCAGTGGCAGCCCAAGGAGCCCTCTCAGTCCATCTTGCATCTCTCCTGAGCTTCTTTCCCCAGAGAGCATGGGATTGAAACTAAAGCCTATAAAGACACGTGTTTAACTGCAACTTTGATGAGGAGGAGCTACACACATTTGCATATGTACTTTATAGCAGCCTTTCTTCTTCTATTGATTTTTCTAAATTTTTTATTGTTTGAGATGAATAGAGAGGAGATGGCGGGTTGTAGATATAGAAAGGGATATTCAGAATCCCTGGAAGTGAATTAATATATACATATATATATATATATGTATGTATATATATGTATGTATATATATTTAGGTATAATAATAATATATTTGGGTTCGTTACACTTGTAGTCAGTCACAAAGGAACCACGGAGCTGTATATGATGTACATTCCATATGGACTCCAAATTCATTTATGGAGATGAGCAATCAATAACCCATTCAGACTCTTTCATTTTAACATCTTTCCCAGAGCTTCAAATCTTCTTCTTTTTCTCACTTTCACACACTTAACAACCATGTTCATTCTTGCATTGTTTTTTTCTTTGTTACTCCACTAATTCAGTGTTAAAAAGAGGACTTTCAGGGTCAATGTGAAAAAGGGTTACTCTCTTACAATGCAGTGAAGGAAGTTTGTTGAAACATTTCTTTCGAACAGGATTGTGTTTGAAGGAAAATAATGAATAAAGGGTATTATTTATATAGAATAAATAAAATGTTAAAGTGAAGGACCAAGAGTTACAGAGTCAATTCCTTCTGATTCTTATAATGTGTCACGCCACCAATTTTAATCATTTCAAGTTCATTTCTTAACTTTTCAATTTCTGACATTTTTTGTACTTACGCTACTAAATTCTTCAATATCAAGACTTCATTGTTTAAACTTGAGGTAGTAAGCATAATACTTCAATTCATCAAAGTAAATTCTTCAAATCTAGAATTCAATTAAATGGAAAAACAGTTTTTATCAGTATGCTCAAAACAGTTATTTAGAGCTCCCCTGCCACTGCATTAATTAAAGATTCGGGCAGTTTGGAAGATTCTCTAATTTTTTTCACCAAAGATATGCTAACCTTTTACCAAAAGATCCTTTTCAGAGTACAAAATTGCTTCATTTATGCAGCTTCATTTGAAGTTACATGCATATCTAGATTACCAAAAGGCAAAAGCAAATAAAATGTAAGGCACACAAAGAGGAGAATAATAGGAAAAAGGCCTCTGCGGATACAAATTTCAGCCTTAATATCAGACATTACAAACATAATATAATACAAAAAGAAAACTAAGCAGCTTCTTAAGAAAGTTCAAGTGCAATTGCAATGTAACTGCACCAAAAACTCGTTAGAGCCTGCCTGAACTAAATTAGCAAACCCGGAAACACAATGCTGACAAAACTGATGAGGCTGCACACTTCTCACGCATTGAGACCTCACATGATGTAAAGGATCCCCAACTACATCACAAAAAGGGACTGTGGTAGCTATCTAGTTGGAGTAAGTAAATAACATGGTTGTGGCTTTAACACTGATATCAGTATGTTATTCTAGCTTATGCATCTGTATCTGAGATCGGGTCCTCAACTTCACTCTCACCACTTGAACTATCATCTGCGGTTGAAGTCCTGGCTTTGACTGGCTCAGAGTTTTGATGGAGATCATATTTGACAAATTTAATTTTCTTTTCACTGTGTTTTCCTTTTCGTTTCCGATCGGGTAACTTCATAGTTTGGGCAGCAGCTACAAACGCATCACTAATCAAGTTGTTTTGCTTATCATCCTCACCTGCATTTCCCTCTTCCCCAGCATTATCAACATAAAAAAGGTCACCATCTGCTATCTTTCTCTCCAAGTTACTTGCAGGGTGCTCGGGTTTGGAAATATCAAGACCTGATGTAGCATGGCTTTTTAAAATATCATCATCTTCAAAAACTCTGATCCCTCGGTTCTCAAGGCTCAGCAGCCAATCTATTAAGTAGATTAAACAGTGAATAAAGAAAATATTTTAGGTGTATAATGCATTGAGCACCATATCTGATCAGAAATATAAGTTGCAGATCTACTTACGTATAAGAGCTCTGGGAGAGGATCCATTAGCTTTGCCTACTTTTTCCTCCAAAACATTCTGGCTTGTAACCCATTTAACTATTTGCAATGGCAATCCAGAAGCAGAAAATGCCTTGATATAAGAGATAGCTCTATTCTGGTCACCAAGTCCCCTATATTGATACAGAATTAGAATTTACACCATGTAAAAAAATGAGAGAACTATATACACATAATACAATAATTAATTCCTCATAGTATCATACCTAAAATACTCCACAGCCCCGTGAGTAGCAACCAATCTCGTCAAGGTGAGGTTTTTTATGTACTTGACATTTGAATAGAGGAAAGGGTAGTCCACCAATAGTACAGCATCAAACAAAACTTTCCTTGATAGAATTTCATCTTCAGGTTTCTGCACGGACAGAGATAGAAGGAAACACCTTTTAGAATCCCAACATTCTGATGAATGGACCAAGGAAATAAACAAGGGTAAGTGTAAAACTATGAAAAGTTTGATTGTACTAGCAATAGCCGTGGTCTAAAATTATGGTGTTGGACTGTTGTGCAATGGAAATGAGAACAAATACCCTTTCTAACTACATACATCAAATATGAAAGAAAGGACATAAACTTATGGCGAATACAAGGATAAAATACTGACCAGTATTGAGATAAAAGGCAATGGTGTCTCCAATGCCGTCCTCATAAGGATCTCTGGTCACACAAAAGATAAATCCACGTTAAATAGAAACCATAAAAATGAGAATCCAAGTAAGAGAAGAGTTGAAGCAAATGATCAAGTGCTTCTAATGGGAACTCTTCCATGACCCAGCTGAATTCAATCGTGAAAAGGTTAAAAATAAAAATTCATGGACAAAATGCACCAAATATGCAAGTAACTTGGCCCATGGAAAGTTCATGCATTTCATAGAGAACATTATAGTGCAAAACTATAATTTCACTGCTACACTCAATTGCTTAAGCTACTACAAGACTACAAGTGGTTGCCTATAAAACAGAAAATTTAGAGTTACATTGACATGTATATGAAAAGTAAGGGGAAACTGAGATATAAATAAAAAGCAAAACCTTACTAACCCAAAAAGTACGTGTTCTGAAAGCTAGATATTGAGCTAACAGCCCAACTCTTCAGCTTCGATTCCAATCCATCCCTTGACGTTGCCAGATGAAAAGAAAGACAAAGTTTCAATAACAACACTTCCATGATAATAGCACCACCCAAGTAATCAACATGAAACCCTTTGGAACAAATCCAGCCACAAACATCACTGCTCACAAGAGGTAACAAAGATTCAACCGCTTCATCATTCATGTCCACCCAAAGACGAGCCAAATCAGTGAAAGGAAAAATCAATCTCGAGGATTCAGATTCCTCCTCATAAACCTTGTTATGACAAGAAAGGCTTATATACCCAAGAACTACATCCACCAAAGACTTCACCTCCCTCATAGCTTTCTTCTCTCTCTTGCATCTCAATTCCCTCCCTAACAGCTCCACCATCACTCCGTGAAGCGCAAAAACAACAGGAGCCAGCAAAACGATGCTCTTTGAAGCACAAACAGAACCTGAACACGCAGAAAGCAACTGAAACAAGTCTTTCGCGGCCAATATCATATCCAAGGCATCGCCTTTCTCCGGGTTACGTCCACGAAAGCTTATTGCAGCATAGGCCCATATCGCCTCGAAGGGTGGATCAACCTTCGCTTGCATCAATTCGTAAAACGTAGAGACGAAAGGAGACAAATTTGGAGATTCTTTGGAAATCTCAGACAAGAGTTCTTGCATTGAGTGTTTCAGCTTGAGGGCGTAGTTCTCACCCACTAAAGGGACCAAATCTGTGGCCTCCATTGGAGAAGAGAAGAGTGCTTAATCGATGTTCAAAAGTATTTTGTACAAATCTGATTTCTAGGGTTTATAAGAGAAGGGTTTTAGTAATTATTTGGTGCCCGGTTCGAACCGGTTTTGTATTGACTCTTACGTGGACTGTAAAAATTGGATTTTTTTAGGGGAAATTTGAAATCTCAATCATAAAATTAAGAGAGCACTACGTGTTTGCTTTCTCCTCATTGGTGGAGAATATGGGACCTAGCATTTTTTGCTTATCTGGACCAATCAAATGACCTAAAAAGGGGTAATTTTATGGGCGTAACCGTAATAAGACCAAGAATTTAGAATTATTTTAAGATTATTATATAAATATAATAACGGGGTTTTTCTTGATGGTTGATCAATTTGGTGTGTTACTCACGTACCCACCGAATCGTACAGTTTAATTTGGTGAAAATTTTGATCTTTCTAAGAATCAGCTGCTGGTACTATCCGAGGTGGTTGCAGTGTGGTGTTGTTTGGAAGATGAAGGGAGTGTTTTGGGTCTTAGTTGTAGCAGTGGTGGTTGCAGCATGGATGCCCCTCTCACACTGTTCCAAGAAACCGGTTGGGGTGGCTAGAAAGGAGGACATTCCGTACATAAGGTGTCAAGTGTGTGAGAAGCTCGCTAAGGAGTTGCATCAGCAGGTTCAGAAAAAGCAAGCTGAGATCTCTCCCAAGAAGGTTCTTTTCTTGTTTTTTTGTTCTCCTGAATTGCTTCCTTGAATTTGTTTCAGAGCTGATTTGTAGGCTTTTTGGTGGAAGATAGATATTCAATGATTTTGTGTATTTCTGTGTTAGATCTCTGAGTACCAGATCATTGAGATAGCGGAGAATGTTTGTAATCTGAAAAAAGCAGAAGCGGATTGGATATTGCGCATAGATATTGTGGAGGAAGGAGATAGGCTGCAGGTAAGAGGACTCAACTTGTTTGATTCTAATTTTTATTTTGAGTTTGACATTGTTATGCCATTTTCCTCCCCATTTGTTGCAACCTTGTACTTTGTTTGGATTGTGAATGGAATAAGTATAAGTCTTACTTAGATGTTGTTTTTCCAACTTCCTTTCTCATTATCAGCTTGAGGAACAAGACTCTGAAGGACAATGCAATTCGGAATGCAAGACAATTGAGCGAGCCTGTCAGGATGTAAGTGTGTATTTCAAATTCAAATTTACACCTTCTCAGTGCTTTTGTTTGTCACCAGTGAATCTCAATATTACTGGCTTATGTGAGAGAGTTGAATAAAGGAACAAGTTTCACTGAATATCTATTTCTCAATCAAATGAGATTACTATGTTAGTGTGTTGATGTTGTTGTACTGTTCATCATCTGAAGTGTACTTCCTTGCACTGGTTTGTATTTGTTGTGTTTTTTAAATATCCACATTTCAAGGTGGTATCTTGTAAATCTTTATGCTGAGATGTTTGTGATTACTAAATTGGTAATGTGGAATTTGCAGGTTATTGGATATTCGGATACTGATGTTGCTGAATATTTATATAGTTCCAAGCCCGATATTGATTCATTGCGCAATTATCTCTGCAAAGACCTTACTAAAGCATGCAGTACCAAGCCACCTCCTGTCCCTAAGGTAACTATAGTTTGAAATTGATGCTTCTATTAATATGGTTATGATTGGCATACACTTTTCTTGTGAACTTATGGATGCATGGAAATTGATTGTTGAACATAATCTTCTTTTTTGGTTTTGAAATTTATTTTTTGAATACCAAGACATGCACCAACTCAATCATGAAATACTTTTCAGCTTCAATAAGTATCAAGTGTTGATTCCTGAACAAAGGGTTGTTACCGATTAACTATTTTCCACGTATTAACTTCATATATAGAAATGGTTTTTGACCAGGAATGCTGTTTCTCTCTACCTTTGCCTTTAATTTTTGTTAATGTCTTCACTGAACATCGGGGTAAAGTGCTAGTTTCTTTATTGTTATAAAAATATAATCTGTGATTACTTTATCATTGCCGTTTGATGATGTGGTTGAGTTCTTTTTGGAAAATCTTGTTATTTTCATCATGAAGATATCTATTTGTGTTGCAGAACAGAGCACCTGGAGAACCATTTGCTGCAAAGTCTTCCAAGGAGGCTGAAATGGAAAAACTGCTGAAATCAATGGAGGTATTTTACCTTTTCTGTCCTTGTTTATATTTTATATTTTAGAATAAAAATATATGCACTGACAGTATAAAGGTACGTTACATTGACATGCTGCCTTAAATGATCATGTATGTTAAGATTTTCTGACTTTCATAATAATTATCTGAAAAATTATACTAAGGATTCTGATTGGTTATCAATGCAAAAACTTTTACACTAATAATACATGCTTAATAAACTCTTGCTTGCTCTATGTTACTGGTTGTACATTATGATCACGTTGCATTTCCTTCTGGTTCAGGGCATGCCTGGAGCACCAGGCATGAAAATGTACTCGAGGGATGATTTAATGAACATGAACAATTTTGGTGGTGAAGATGAAGACGAAGACGAGGATGATGAGACGAACTTCCCATCAAAATTGGTATGAACTGTCCCTTTCATTCATGTTGATTGAAATTTCTAGATAAAGAGTGATGGTTTGAGTAAACTGCATGTTCTAGGGAAAAGTTTTGAAGGCAAAAGAAAGTGGAAAAAGAGACTGGAAACAGGTGATAAAAAAGGGAATTGAGGACACAAGCAAGACACTGAAGAAACATGCAAACAAAGTTTCTAATCATATACGACAGTGGTGGAGGGGAAAGAAGAGAACCACTTCAAAGAAGGGAGGGAAGCAAGAGCTTTAATGCTGATATGTATTCCCTGACCATTGGAACAAAATTACATCACCACGTTTGGTTACTGATTACTGATATGGACATGAATTGGAAGGAAAATCATTTGAGAACTTCACCATCACCACTTGGAATCATTGGTTTTGCAGTCAAGGATGTGCTATCTAATGTGTTTTGGTGAGTCATTTGTTGTCTTATGATGATGTATGTGAAGGGTGTACACTCAGCTAACCTTTTCAGAGGATAAAAAATACTCTTTTTTTAGATTTATGCATCGATATTTTTAGACAAGTTTTGGAAATTTAGTGCTATTTGGAATTGAAAAACTACCCAGAAGCTGAAAATTTAATTTTAATGGATATTTGTTTATCAAATTAGAAACTTCAAAGTTTATACTTAAAATTAGTATTAAGTAAAAAAGGATACATCATATTAGAAATAAACAATCCCTTATGGGAAGTAATTATGTTATACGTGGACAATAATTTGTTTTGAAAGGGCCAATGTGTGATTGAGTCGAATCAATCTTCTCAAAAGAATATAACAATAAAATTAAGTGTAGTCATTTCTATTCAGTTCTTGTACAATTTATAACATTCAAGGAATAATTTGAACAAAAAAAATCATTTATAGCATGATTCTAATATTTGACGATTTGTGTATATATTTTGTTAACTTTTTGAATTGTTTACAAGAGCGATATTCAAAGATGAAATTAATAATTTATTCAAAATCTCATGGTATCTCGATACCCACCTCATGATTTGAAAAGAAAAACAACATTGACATTGTAACAATAAAGAACACGTTTCTAAACCTTTGAACAAACATGGTAGGCATAATTATTGTAATTTGCAAGTAATAACATATGTTTGCTTATGAAATGTCAAACTCCAGGCAAGAGGAGGAAACATAATAAAATGGTAAACAATAAATAGATTTCAAATTATATAATTTCATGGAAACATAATGTTCAAATACTTGAAAGAATTCAAATAAATAGGCAAACATGTTACATTCATTAAAAGCTAGCCTCTAGTTTAAAATAGAAGCAGCAATTGTCAAAATCTTACAAACTGCATGAGCCAACCAATAAACCAAAAACCAGGTTCAACGCATCTTGTAGTACTGAACCCTTGAAACATTGCATCGCTTTCCATTCAATGAATACTTAACCATTATATCAACATCCCGGGGATTCTTTTTATTTGGTGCAACAGTCATGCTCCCTACAATTGCCTCCCCCTCACAAATGGTCAAGATATCTTCCAGATATAGGACTGTTTGTTTCCAATGTGTAGTTCGTGATTTTGGTCCTGCATAAAACCTCAAAAGGTGAGTGGTCCAACTCTGTCGTACTAGTTTAACAAACTTGACACAACCACACTCAAATAAATTTCCCTAATTAACATACAACACAGACATCATGTTATAACAAACTAGAAGCCTGACTTAGCAAAATAGTTAGTTACAACAATGAGGTGGTTATGTTTTGGTTATCAATTTTGTTTTAATACTTTAAATACAATTTTGTATCACAAATCTTTAGGAGTTAATTCATACTTTTCCCTCAATTCTGTTTTTCTTTTCTGATTTGTTAGACAAACAAATTGTAAAGAACATTTTCACACAAATTTCGGCAACCATTTTTTGGAGAAAATAAATCCAGCATAGTTTCAATAGATAAGTCAATTCTATTCAGTTAAGTCACAGAAAAAAATGTTGCAGTTTGATGAAACTTTTAGAGGAAAACTTTTTTTTTATTTGTCTAAGGCAAAGAAACGTAAGAGGACAGAAATCATGATATATAACGGTTACATCATTCATCCTTCCCTTATTCAAGGTCTCCAGTAACAACTACAATGCCTTTTTCACCCACCATATCACAGCGATGAAAGCTATAGCAGGGTATCCAGAAGATTTAGAAATCTTATCAGTTTTCAAGTTGGCAAAAGCAGTTAAGACATTATTAGGTTCAAACAAAGGCTTTTACAGACAGCTAATAAAGTGCTGACAAGATGAGAAAAGAGGAAAGGATGCTGGGAGACTGGCTGACTTCATCCTAGACATCATTGCTTGGACAGATGAGTGCTTACAAGTGGATATGAGTTAAGCATAAACTCACTAAGATGTTATCATAGTCCTTCAGAGTCTATATCACACTCCTGTTAAACCACCTATAAATATCTGATTTCATGTTCAAGATGTTCATTTCTCGGCATAATGGAGGTGTTGGAGATCACTCATCGACTAAGAATAAGACTGAATTAATATATGTATACAAGTGAGATGCAATTCTCAACTTATAAACCAGTTTTGTAAGGTTATGTTAGGCACACACCCACTTATTAAGATGGACAACACCAATGATTCAGATAAAGAGAAGTGTGGAAGTAAAAAGGAATTAACCTGTAGAGAAGCCCATCAATTTATGACACTTTGTGAACGATACATCAAAATATGCAACAAGGGCATGAATATAGTCATCACGTTCAGCTACGAGCTTAAAAGGTGCTGTGAATGAAGCATCTCCAGGAGCCATCTTTGAGATATCCATTGTCTAAACAAAGATGAACCAATCAGTTGCATATTTTCCAGACAAAAGAAACTCCCTATAAGAAACACCATACAAACTGTAACTATCAACTCACCTTGAGTAGTTGGCAATTTGTAGCAATCTGATTCTGGTCAACTGTGTCAACAAGAGGCTCCATTATGGCTTGCTTCTTGATGCAGCTCATGTTAAATCCATATACATTGTTCCAAACTGACATAGAAAATGAAATATATGTAAATACTACAAATAAATTGAATGACTTTTCTTTTGTCCTGTAAAGTTGGAAATTTTAAGCATTGTCAACACCATTCGCAGGAGCAGTTAACTTCAATTCTTTTAATAACTGCAACAAATAATAAAGGATAAAAATTATCAACTAACACTCAATTTTATCTTCTTTGTAGTCTGCATCTTCAATGGCAGTGAGGTGGAGGGATGCTCTATCTGGTAGTACAACTCCATCATCCGCCTGGCCAAAAAGAGGGAGAGAAACTCTCAAGCCATTGACCACACAGTTCATGCATAGAAATGATAATGAACTGTTATCAAACAAGAGCAAGGAAAACACAACTTACAAGCCATTTGTCACGTGCATAAAGCACGGAATTTAACATATTCTCAAACAACAAGAAATATCCCATCCATTCTGAAATTATTATATCAACTTTAGCAACTGGAAGCTCAATTTCCTCAATTTTCCCCTTCAGAACAGTAACAACTGTAGAAACAAAGCAGCAATATATTACTTAAAGTGGATAGTTTTACAACTAATCAACATATGCTGAAAATGTATTAGATGCAACATATAAATGGCATCACCATTAGAGAAACCATTCGTTTCAACAATCTCCTTTGCCATGTCAGCCATGTGGGAGCACTCAACCTGAGTTTCACAGATTCAAAACAAATCAATAAAATACAATCTGGAATGCATAAAGTTAGATACAATCTCAAATATTTTCAAGGATAAAAAGAAAGTTAGATATATAACCGCATAGACATGTTCTGCCCCCGCTTTGGCACAAAATAGTGATAAAATCCCAGTCCCAGCTCCAACATCAAGAACTACTTTATTCTTGAATAGAAACTTATTCTGGTAAATAACATTTTGATATGTCTTAGTTCTCACAGTGTCCTTCAACATTTCCTGCAGTGTAAAAAGAGGTTACCGCATACCTTTCTATGAAGCATAAAAAATTATTGAATATTTGAATTTTTATTTTTTATTTTTTTTGCTATTCATAACACAACTAGTTAAAAAAACCTAAAATCAACAAAAGAAAAACAAAAAAAATAAACATCCTGCTGCATCCCAGTTGAGCATACTTACTTCATGAATTCCTGCAACCACAAACACAGACAAAAAAAAAATGAGAATGAAACAAACAAAACTGCTATAGTAAAAGCTCGAGTTATTAGTGTGCTTAATGAAAGATACCCAGATGAAAAAGTAAAAACTTTTTGAGTATTTGGAATTGGGAATATACCAAAATGAGAGTAGGAATCAAAATAGTAGTCGGCACTGGTTTTATCATCGGATTCAGCGATGTCACACATGGATTGGTCGAGGTTGGAACTCTCTTCGACAGCTTCCTCGGCATCCTCAAAGCGAAGGTGGCTACTCATGGTGGTGTCTTCCTTGCTTGACGAACACTGATTATTGTTGCTCTTTCGCCGACCCATCAACTTCTCTATCTTTACTCTGATTGGAAATTAGGGTTTAAGGTTTTAGCAATGACACACTGTTTTTTTTTTATCTCTTTCTTTTATAGTATTTGGCAATATCTTTAGTAAAAAAAAATAAAAAAATTGTGGGAAGATGAAAAAAATTAAATAATTGTGGGAAGATGAAAAAAAAATATGATAATATAATATGATCACTACAAAATTTACAAATATAATTATATAATGTTATGAATTTTACTTAATAAGTCTTATTTAAATTACTGAAAACACATACGCGGTACATGTATATTTAACTTTTATTGTAATAAAATAATATAAATTTATAAATATATTATTATATTATTTTTATGAGTAATTAATTGGAAATATGAAAATAACTACATTTAAAATATATATATAATTTATAAAAAAATAATATTGAAAATTTTATTTTATTATTATTTTAAAAAAATGTTTAATTATCTTAAAATAAAGAGAAATTAGTTAATTGTTTTTTAATAAATAATATTATTTTTATTTATTAAAAAGTAAAATTATCTTATTAAAAAAATATTAATAGTGTATCCTTTATAGAAATATTATTGTTTAAATCTATTTTAGTTTATATTTTAGGATACTGCCATTTTCTTCTTGTTTTTTTTTTTTAAAGTTAATCATTTGAATCCAGCGTTAAAACATAAATTAGAGACAAAAAAGCAATTAAAATTGTACCGATATATAATACTTTAAAGAATATAATTATACATTTATATCTCAAGTTTTTGTTTTATTCCTTGTTATTTTAAAATAATTTATATAAATAATGTAAAAACAAACAAAAATAGTTGTTATCTGTTTCCTTTCTCTTTTTTTTCAAATTTAATGCTTTTATTTTTTTAATGATTACTGCTATTTTAAAATTCTTTTGATCATTTTAAAATAAATAAAAATATTAAAAAATAAAAGTAAGTAAATAAAATATAGAAGGAGTATACTTTATAAGTTTTTCATTAATCAATATATATATGATTTTTTACTTGATTTTTCAAACTTCATTTTCTTCAGTTATGCATTGATCACTTGATTTTTCAAACTTCATTTTCTTGAGTTTTGAAACTTGAGCATACCAAACACATTAAAATATCTTTAGATGGTTTACAAAAGATTTTATTTCGCTATGTGATTCAAGTAGTGTCATATTTCAAATTAGTTTTATTCAATATCTATTTAACATGTAAACATATGTATTAATAGTATTTTGACAATCTTTTCTTAGAAAACATGAACCTTTTCGTCTTAATCTCAATCTCATACCCATTTTGATCATGAAAAAGAGTATTCATTTGATGAAACAGATCTATATGCATAAATTTCAACACTTCTTTGATTGTTCTTGCTCCGTCATTTATCGATGATGTTTTCCAAACATGCATCTTATACAAACTTAATTTTTTCTTCTCAATCTTTGGTAGCACCAACACCATATTCTTTTGAGCAAGCAACATAAGAACACTCCAATTAAATTAAAGTGTATTAATCAATCATGCCACATACAAGAGTAATTTTATTCTTTCTCCATCAAAAAGTTGAGTTTTATGAAAAAAAAAATGGAAAACTTTTGTTATTTGTTATTTTTAGCACAAAAACAATTTTTCTTTTGAATAAAATTTTTTGCACTCTTAATTTTCAAATAAAAAAAATCATTGTCTTCAAAAAAGTTGTCATATACTCAATATTTTTTTATCTAAATTTGGGACATAAATTTGATATTTTAATTAGAAAAGTTTGTGTTAGAAAATTCCAAAACAGTTTAATCAATATACTTATAAATATATATATATATATATAATGGATTTTGAGAGAAATTGAATAAAAAAAATTAAAAACAAAAATAAAAATAAAAATAATAAGATACTAAATTCACAATTTTAAATTAACAAAAACTACCAAAAATAATAAGGCATTTGAAAAATAACTATAGTCATTACCACCGGGCCACACTATTATGTATGGAAGGTTTAGGCCCATTCCAAATGCATATAATGGTCGTATAAAAATAAATTGATTTTATTCCACAAGAAAAATTAATTCAAATTTCAAATTTATAATAAAATAAAAAATTCACTTTTATTTCCTTATATAATTTTTTTAAAGTAAGTTAGTAAAAATAATAATTATAATTATATTGTATAAACTTTTTGTGTGAATAAATACTCAATCAAACCCTACCAATTTATTTTTTTCCACCCGGTGATAAACTTATTATGCTAAATCTTTAAAACTATATAAAATTTACGAAAAAAAAGCATCAACAAAGTTTAGATAATATATAAATTAATTTGAAGTTATATACCATTTTTCTTGAAAAATAATATATAAGATTTGTACGTGATTTTAGTTACATCAAATATTGTGTATATACTAACTAATTTGATTTTATATACTTTACGTATTTAAAAATACACTGAAGATAACTGTTTAATATCTAAAAATAACAATATTTTTTGTTTATTTCAAGATTTTACTGCAATTATAAAAGTATAGTAATTTATTATCCAATATAAAAAAAAATTGGATGAAAATGGTTTTTTCTATTTTTAATTTGTTAAAATATATTATTTTATTAAGATAACTAACGAATATGGTTTTCATAATTTAAACGTTCATATCGATAAATAATTATATATTTTTAGTCAAATAGACAGTACGTATACGTATATAATGAATACCATAATTAATATGTATCAAAGAATTTATTAATATAATAATACACAATATGATTACTTATACTGTATAATACATTTAAAAATGTATATGTATATATAGCCTTTATTAATCATTTCTTTTATTTATAATGCAATTTTATTACAATAAAATAATTATAAAATTCAATTTAAAATATTTTCTATTAATATATCCTATAAAAATCATGTATATATTTAAGTTACCATGCATATAATTATTTATATGTATATGTATATATGCTAACATAATATTTTATAAAATTAAATAATGAACTGATATATTAAAAATTTACAATAGTATTATAAGCTAAATTCCAGTCAGACACGTGTTTAGCTAATTAATAATATAAAATATTTAAATATTAATACTATTTTTTCTCAATTATAAGAACTTATAAAAGAGACTTACTTTGTAGAAATAATTGGACTGGTCTTCTCCAAATTGTTATTAGAATCGTAAAAAATTATTTACTTTCATTTAATTTTCTTTTTCATAAGCTGCTAATTTAAGAATAATAAAAAAATTACATTTACAATGCTTTTATTAGTCCTTTTTATATTATATAGTTATACTAATATGAATTATTTGAAAATTAAAAAATAATTTATTAAAATTTGTATATGCTAAGTTTAGTACATTATTATATAAACGATTGATTTAAATTTTGATATAAATTAACAAATATTTATCTTTTCCGTCACACTTATTTGTGTCTTGTTGTTGCTCTATTTTTTATCTTCGGAATTTTTAGGATGGATTTTGAATAATTGTGATACCTTAATGTGTTTATGGAAATAAATATTTATAAATAAACACTTTATTGTGATTTGGAAAATTAAAACAAATATCGAATTTCACCATATATATACTTGTCAAAATTTAATTATTGTATGACTATTATCAATTTAATTTTTTTTATGTTTATTGTTTATTATCATATGTACTACAAGTAATAGAGTTTACTTTTTGTTAAAATTAATGATTTGTTTGCAACATGTGTTTATCAGTAATTGTAATATTGAATCTTTAAAAAACTAGTTTATTGTATTTTGGGATATATATATATATATATATATATATATAATGTTTTGATAATTATAATTAACATTTTAGATACTCTATGTAAATGAATATTTTCGTTGATATATATTTATGGTTTAATTGTAAATATGATTTCGACATTCAGTTTTTTTTTTTTAAAAAAAACTAAAATTTTAGTTCTCAAAGTACCAAATATTGATTATTTCGAAGAACTAATAAGTTTTTTTTTTCTAGTTTTAAAATTTAATATATATTTAGAAACTAAAACTATGTATTTGCAAATTAAAATAATTTTTTTAAAACAATATAAAACTAATTCACTTTAATAAAATTGTTCCCCATCTTCCTATGGCTACTAGAACCTTCCCTTTTTCTCTTACTCAAGAGTTACTTCATATTCAACTCCTCGAAATTGAAGAATACTCACACTAGGAATATAGAACTGACAATTCTACTTGCTATAATAAAAACCCTATTAAAAAAATAATTTACAAGTAATATACAGAAAGAAAGTAAAAAGAGATAAACAAAAATATTATTTAGGTGAGTCTACAATAAAATCATTAATCAAAATTAATTTTAGAAATAAAAAAAATAATTAGTCACTGTAATAACCAAATTAAATGTTATTTTAGAAACTAAAAAAATTATTGATTTATAAATCAATGTCTATTATTGATAAATAATTTTTAAATTGGTATCTAAATAGCTATCAAGGTTTTTGTTACTGAAACTAATTATTTTTAGTCAATAAAATTGATTTTTTTTTTAATGATTTTGTTTTATGGGTATATATACATATCATCATTATTGAATGTATATAATTATAGTTGACTTCTTTAATATTGATATCTGAAGATCACACTGCACTGCAAGTGGAATTCAAACTTGATTTTAAGAAGCATAATCTTTGTGCACTCCATACTACTATAACATGTTGGTAATAAAAGTAGATAAATGTTTTGATGAGTTCCAATATATATGAGTTTGCAGCACTTATTGCTAAATTTGTGATGAGATTGCTTGGTTGGCATGGAGCTGTACTTTGTGTTATTTTAAAAGGGGAAGATGAACATATAACATGAAAACAAACCAATAGAAACAAAGAAGTTCCAAGCCATAATGAGAGAAAAAAAGGTTGCAGATTTTATCATATGTGTTTTCAGATATTGGTGGACAAAACAACTGATTATGTCCATCATAGCCTTTGTGGAGTTTTCAGGTTCACACATGCAACATAGGGAATATGCAATCAACCCTTTTTTAATCTATCCTACATCTGTGTTGCTCACAGATCCCGTTATCAGTACAGTAGGGATAAAGTTACACCATATTTCTGCAATTATTTTTGCCTTTCAGACCTAGAAATTTCCACACAAAAAGGCAATTCTTGGAGGCTATAGCAACATAAAAAACTAATAAACAAGACACATACTTATCAAGATCCCAATACAAAGGCAAGTGGAGTTAGAAACATAACTCATCATGCTCATCATTTTTCTAAACTTTCATCACAAATTTTCCATATTATTTGAGTTAGAAACTAATCCTGTTATATCATTGTAAATTTGTTTGATGAGTTTTGTACTGGTTAGGATCCGCATGACCGAGTAAGTACTCGACGTCTGATTCAGGCCGATCAAGATAACTAATGACAAAACTAATCAATGACTCAACATTAACTAATCTGATTTTATTAGGTCCAATAAGGACAAAAGACCCACGATAAGTATATAAATAAGTACAAATACCAAAGGTTCAGATATGCAATCATCTAGTACTAAATACTGAGTGTCGAGTTTTGAAGTTTGACTTGAACGTTAGAGTGTTTTGTACCGGTAACATCTGAGTCCAAAGTTCACGGAGAGGAAAAGTAGAAGAGCAAGAGTACAAGAGTTTGTCCAAGAGTAAGAAATGAGGTACAATTCAACTAATTGATAAGTGGTTCAATAGTCTTAGTCTTGTTCGAGAAAAAAGTTTTTTACATGTTGCAAAGAAAAATCGAACACAACAAGAGTCATCTGTCACATGGGTATTCTCATTAACTTTAGAGCATACTATGTAATCAAAATACTATGTTTATGTTGATGATTGAGTGCACTGATTAAGGTGATGGTCTTAAAACCTAGCTTGAAACATGTATTAGGAAGCTTGAAAGAGGTACAGCATGTGGACAGTGTTGTGCCACGTTTTTTGAGTTCTGAATCAGAACGAGCATTAAGACAATAACAAGGAACTTTGTCAGTTTATGTGCGTGTGTTGGGGTGTTTGTGTGAGGCTAAGCAAGGATTAAAGCTAGAGAAAATTATTGCATGCAGAGTCAGAGACAATTTGCTGGCATGTTTGTGCAGATATTGGACTTTGTGAGGAGCATTTCTGATTTGTATTTGTTAACAAAAACGTGTGTACGAACACGGTAAGAACGAGTCATGCACGTAAATGAGGGAGAAAACAGAATCTTCCTATATTAATATGCCTACTCCAATGCGACCCACTTAATATTCTATGCTTCTTTCTCTTCTCATAATCTTACATCACCAGAAAAAATAACAAAAATTCCCACATGGCCTCTCACCATTGCTCATATATCTTCTCAGAAGATTCATGCCCCTCTAATGGGGATACAACACTATCACAAATTCCATTTATCTTGCTTCTTTTCAACCCTAAACTTCTCCATCTTTTAGTTTAACATTGTCGATACGTGTTTCTCGGGCTTTCAATATTAACTTTTTCTCCACTCATGATCATAATCAGTGTTCAAGAACAGCAAAAATAATTACATCACTCTAACATGTTATGGACTTATTACATCTTCTTAATCTTCTCAATTACATTATGTTAGTATTAGAAAGTGGACTTTAAACCTAACTCAACTCCATAAAACCGGTTCATGAGATTGAGGTTTGCACCCAACTTATATACAATGGAATTTGTATCATATTAGTGCTAGGATATACTCGAAATGACTCTGATATCATATTAGAAAGTGGACTTTAAGCATAAAACCGGTTCATGAGGTTGAGATTTACACCCTCTTATATACAATGAAAGGCTCTAATCTTTAGTTGACCATCTTATATACAATGAAAGGCTCTAATCTCTAGTCGACGTGGAATCTCCAACAGTTAGTGCTAAATACTCTTGTTTATGAAGTGTTTATGTCTTTAAAAAAAGGCATGAGTGGAGACACTTTAATGAACTTTTAAAAATGATTATTCAAGAACACATCCCCTTTCTCACGTATGATCTAGATTAATTACTAGATTCTGAGTGACTTTGAAGTTTATAAAACAAATTTTGTGTCGAAATGAAACAGTGTAATTATCATGATTTCATTGTCATTGTAAGGTTCCTCACAAGAATGGAGCAGCAGTCATTTTCAGAACTCTGCAGATTATAATTTCATGGCTGCTTCATGCTCCGTTGGACTCCAATAGTAACACTTTCTTGGCAATTAAGAGCTTCTCTTATACATATTCTGTATAAAATATATGTTTGTGACTTCTTTTGTTCCACCTAACACACCATTGCACATTCATTTTACTATAGTTCACAGTTAATTAGACCCAATGGAAACGCAACCTTTGGTCTGCATACAAATAATAATTAAATACATTTAAAATATAGAGAGAGAAAGCAAAAAAATACTTTCATCTTAATGACTACTTTTTTATTACATAAAACCAAGTGCTGATAAAAAAAACTAGTTATTTAGTATAAAATAACATTCTAATAAAAAAAAATCTACAAAACTTATACCTAAAAATTACTTTAAAAAAATAATTTAATTTCACTTGAAACATAATATTGATATAAGTATTCGTATTCTATTCAATAAATACTAATTAGTTCAAATTTCAGGACATACCAAACAATATAATTTATACTTTAAAATAAAAAATAAAATATATATATATATATATATTTATAAATTATCTTCTCAATATTATCCATTTTTACAATTTGATGCCTAGAGGGAAAAAATACCATGTGATGAAAATAATAATTGGTGTGAAAATTATTAAGAAGTGAACTTTAAGTCTAATTCAATTTTCTTATAAGATGAGGTTTGTATCTATTATACTATGAAATATTCTAATTTTTAATCGATGTGGAATCTTCAACACACCTCATGTCGAAGCTAACAACTCCGATAACAATCTGATAGCGAGTGACCTGATAAGCCTAACAAATAATCGTTATGATAGACTAGAAATAGTTCTGATACATATTAAGAAGTGGACTTTAAATCTAACTCAACTTCATAAAATCGATTTATAAGGTGAAGTTTGCATCCACTATACTATGAAATGTCATAATCTCTAGTCGTATGGACTAATGAAGCATGAGAATCATATTGGAATTGAGATCCAAAGGAAACTTGGACTTTTATTACTTGAATTATTTTCGCGATTTATTTACATATTAGAAAAAATAAAAAATTGGAATATCTAAATTCTTCCATAGGATCTCTATGGATTTTCTTATAATTTGGATATGTTATTTAGGGATAAATGTTCTAGAAATAGGACTACATATTATGTATTTTCAACAAAAATAAAAAAAATCTAATTAAAACTAGAACATATTAAAATTAACCACCCATATAATTTATATCCTGGTAATCTCATGTGAATTTAAAATCATTTAATACTGCATTTGAAGTATATGAAAATTGACCTACCATATAAGTATATAGGTATAGGTCTTATTCTTTGTGGTGTAGCTAGCTAGAGATAATGTGTGTGTGATCTGCAGAATTTTGGAAGCAAAGAGAGCAAAGAGCAAAGAGTGATGGAGCTTGAGGATTATTTTTATGGAAGAGATCAATTTGGATGCTTTCCAGCCATGCATGTTGGAATTTAAGAGGGTAGAAAAGGGTGTGTAGGTAGTAAGAAGTCCACAACTACGTCTCCATTAACATTAAAAATTCAAAATCCATATCTGTTAGAGACCTCTGTTTGATACTTGTCTCAACCCTAGAGGCTGAAGTCGCCGCACAGTCGTCATATCTCACGTTCTCTATTATTCTTTAAGATTCACCATATTAACTGCAGATCTATAAACCTCATCTTCTTCTCTTCTCCACATGCATCCCTCTCATCATTATATTCATAATCTTCTTCTTCTTCCTCACTTCATTTCTATACTATATCTATATCTGTTACATCATTCATCGTGTTCAAAACAGAACTTTAAGTCTAATTCAACCTCATAAACAATGCACCCCTCACACTGAGACTACCAACTCGTGCGTGAAAATATACGTTGGGTAGTCTGATAACGGCTAGATAATGAATGACACGATAAGTCCAACAAATTCTCGCTCGGATAAACTTTAAATCACTTTAATATAGAGATATATATAAAACTAATATATAAATCGTGTTCAAAACTGAACTTTAAGTCTAACTCAACCTCATAAAACTGACTTATAAGATTCATCGTATCCTGTTAAGAAGTGAACTTTAAGTTTAACTCAACCTCATAAAACCGACTTATAAGATCAGATTTGCATTCAGCTATAATAAATGAAATATCATAATCTCTAGTAGTAGTCGATGTGGGATCTCCAATACACTCTCTCATACTGAGACCGTCAACTCGTGCGTGAAAATATATGTTATGGATGGTCTGATAACGGATGACACGATAAATCCAACAAACTCTCGCTCGGATAGACTTTAAATAATTTTGATACCATTTTCCTTACTCCCTCTTCTCTTTTTCTCTATATCAGATATATAAAACTAATACTTCCCTTATTTAATACTTCTCTAAGTATGAAATCATCCACTTATAAAAAAATGAAATATCATAATCTCTAGTCGAGGTAGGATCTACAATACATCCCTCACACTAAAACTACCAACTCATACGTGAATAACGGCTCGATAACAGATGACACGATAAGTCCAACTTAAATCACTCTGATACAGATATATATAAAACTAATACATCCTTCTACGTGGTTGAATCCACAACAACACAATCCCGACAACTATATCCTTAACTCCCAACTCCTAAACCCTCTTACGCATGCATATATACTTCACCAAATTTCTTCTATAAATTACTATTATCTAAACAAAGTATCATACAATCATATCTAAGTCTGAGATATCTGTGTATAGTTGGTGTTTCTGTACTTAGTTCCTAATTAAGGTATTAGCTTCAATAATAACTCTTAGATTCAAGCTAATTGCAATTATGTGCTTTCTGGTTTTTTTTATTTGGATTTTCAATCATTAGCATTATTGGATTCACAACCACATACAATCATAAATAAGTCGGCACGTTTTCCAAAACTTGGTCTTTATTTAGGTTAGTACTAATCTTTTACAATTAAGTGAAGACCCTTCCAAGATCTATACAAGATTTCAGAAATTAATTAATTTTCTTCCTGTTTATATATTTTTATATTATTGAACAACTAAAAATTACTTTTAACAAAATTATTATCGAAGACGGCAATCTTATTATAAATAATAATTAATTTCAAGATTTAATTAAAATTTAAACACGAAAATATATTTAAAATCAGTACTTCAAAATATATTAACTCATGAGAATTTAATTTATTTATTTAGTATAATACATGTTTTCTTACATGGGCATTTTGTAAGTGTTTTCCTATATTCACATATATTCGTTAATACGATGGACCTAAGATAAATTCTTTCTAAATATTATATTTATGTAAAAAAAATATTGATAATATATATAATAATAATAATAATAATCAAAATTACTTATATTGTTTGTAATACACTGTCAATTAATAGGTAACAATTAATGATTGGATTTTATGCATAAACTGTTCTCTCCTTCGATAATGTTAGTACCCAATAAATAGCACAGGGTTAATTTAAATTTTATATAATAGTAAGAAAATTATTAAATAAAAACTAATTTCAGATAGATCAAAATAATGGATTACTAAACTAAAGATATTTTATAAACTAAAAAAATAATTAGTATCTAAAATAGTTTATATTATTAATAAAAATTTATAAAATAATTTTTAAATTAATATCTAATCATTAGTTACAAAGATTTATTATTTTTTTTCTTTTGTTGTTTTTAAATTTTTGTGTATAATTCCATTAGATGCATATAAAATGATCAATGACAATGCAAAGGGTTTAAGGAAATTGGTGCAAATTTAATGAAATGTTGTTTTGATCATAAAAAATACCTAAATGGTGAATGCAGCTTAAGAATGACATAACTCTAAGCAGGGTGTTGATTACATCATTAAGTTAATTCTAATATGCACTTAATGTCTTTGAATGGAAAGAAAGTCACACACAGGAACACGTTTACTTGAAACTTTGCAAGTCATTAAATTCTGTTGTTTGCTATTGATGCATTGTGGGGTCAGAAAGATCACACAGGAGCTTCTTCTTTGTCCCAGCTACTTGCAAATCAGAATCTTAATCGACCATTTTTGCTACTTGGTATCTTTGTCAGGTCATCAAAACATAACTACTCCCAGAACTCCCCAAATTCTATTTACTTAAAAACCTTTTGCAGATCTTAATGCATGATTTGGTTTCTCCAAAGGAATTTTTGGAGTTTGTTTGGCAAGGGGGATTTATTTTTATCGAAACAATTAAATTAAATCGGTCCACTTAAAAAGTTGTTCAACCCTCATACCGAATAAAAAAGTCAAATAGTACCTTCTCACATACACATAAAAATCATAAAGAAATCTCTTACCGTCCCTTCCCAACACTACCAACTACAAAAGAAATATTAAATCGAATACATACATATAAAGAGTTCTAGACACCAGTCAAAGAACGAGAAACTCACTTATAATATCTTTGAAGCGATCAAAGACCAAATCTTAACCTTCTCAAGGACAAAAACTTCAGTATGATCACCGCTCCACCTTTAAATAAACAATTATTCCAATTTCTCAAAATCTCGTTAACCATTACTATCTAAATATTACCCATAATAAGATGAAACTGAAGTGGATGCATCAGAATTTTAAAATATTCGAAATATGACTCGAGAACGATAAGATCAACCGAACTCACTCCTAAATAATTTGTAAACAAGATTCCAAATTAGAGATTTGATTAGTCATAGGTTGAGAATGGAAGAAATTGCTCAACCACTTTACAATAATTAAATATGATGAAACCATATTGAATAACCCATCCAAAAACAACAAATATTATAATCTATCTGCTCCATTAAACCAAGCAAAGGGGAGCTATAATGATGGCAAAAAATCCCCCTCCAAACAACAACCGTATATTTTCTGTGTGGATCCGAAACAGTTGTCACAAGTAGCAACAGATAAAGTATTTCTGTAAAAGTCTGAAGGGTAAAGCTCCGATTTGCTCACTATTGAGAATCAATAATTTATATTTATCTTGCCAACTTGAAGTAGAAGCCATTAATTTTTTTCTGTCATTTTTTCAAAGCCTATATATAGAAGAAGTTTACACAGACGCTTCATTCAACGCTCTCTCAGCTTTCCATCTCTCTCTCTCTCTCTCTCACAGTACCTTTCTGCTTTCTGTAATTGAGTATTCAACTCTCTTGCAAGGAAGCTAGCTATGGGTATTGAGATGGAGCAGACTTGTGTGGAGCTTTCAAATGTTGCAGTTTCTGAAACTCATGGGGAAGATTCCCCTTATTTTGCTGGGTGGAAAGCCTATGATGAGAACCCCTACGATGAATTCACCAATCCCTCAGGAGTTATACAAATGGGGTTGGCAGAAAATCAAGTGAGTGTGCATGTACATGTACATATATCAGAAGTCAACTCAGGAAAAATTTCACAGGAGGAATAACTTACTGATCCTTTCGATTTATTGTGGTGCAGGTTTCATTTGATTTGCTTGAGAAGTACTTGGAAGAACACTCAGAGGCTTCCACATGGGGAAAAGGAGCTCCTGGCTTCAGAGAGAACGCTTTGTTTCAAGACTATCATGGGCTTAAAACCTTCAGAACTGCAATGGCAAGCTTCATGGAACAAGTGAGAGGTGGAAGAGCAAAATTTGACCCTCAAAGAATAGTCCTCACTGCAGGTGCAACTGCAGCCAACGAACTCTTAACCTTCATCCTTGCAAACCCAGGAGATGCTTTACTCGTTCCAACCCCATACTATCCAGGGTAAGTCACTGGTATATTTTTCTTATGATTGGTGTCTTCGTCTTTATTTGTATTAGTTTGTATGAGGTTGATTTTTTAACGTATTAGTAACAATTTGGATATTTTTTTTACAGATTTGATAGAGATTTAAGGTGGAGAACTGGGGTGAATATAGTTCCCATCCACTGTGACAGCTCAAGCAATTTCCAGATTACTCCCGAAGCCTTAGACGCTGCACACAAAGAGGCAGAAGCCATGAACTACAAAGTGAGGGGAGTGCTGATCACAAACCCTTCAAACCCCTTAGGAGTAACAATCCCACGTCAAGTTCTTGAGGAGATTCTTGACTTCGTGATCCGCAAGAACATCCATCTGGTGTCAGATGAAATCTACTCAGGCTCGGTGTTTTCCTCCTCTGAGTTCACAAGCGTGGCAGAAATCCTAGACGGTCGCCAATACAAAAACGCAGAGAGAGTTCACATCGTCTATAGCCTCTCCAAAGACCTTGGCCTTCCTGGTTTCAGAGTTGGCACCATTTACTCCTACAACGACAGGGTTGTGACCACAGCCAGAAGAATGTCCAGCTTCACCTTAATATCTTCGCAGACACAGCACTTGTTGGCTTCAATGTTGTCGGACAAGAACTTCACCGAGAACTACATTAAAACCAACAGAGAGAGGCTGAGGAAGAGGTACCAAATGATCATTGAAGGGTTGAGAAGTGCAGGGGTTGAGTGCTTGGAGGGGAACGCAGGGTTGTTTTGCTGGATGAATCTAAGTCCAGTTTTGGAGAAGCCAACAATGGAAGGTGAATTGGAGCTGTGGAATGCTGTTCTGCATGAAGTGAAGCTCAATATCTCTCCAGGTTCTTCTTGCCATTGTTCTGAACCAGGTTGGTTCAGAGTGTGCTTCGCAAATATGAGTGAAAAAACTCTGGAAATTGCATTGCAGAGAATACGTCACTTCATGGAACGAATAAGGACACAGAGCGTCTAGAAATATATATATTTTAATCTCCGTCTAATCAGTTTATATATTGTAATTTTATTTTTTTTCAAATGGTTTGTAGTTACCATTTTGATAAATTCTTTATTCGGGAAAGATAGAGAACCCGAAAGTCACGATGTCAGAAAAGCAAATGCTGTAAAGCTGTTACCATTATCAATCCTTGTTTGCTTGCTTTAATTACTTGAGCAAGTTCCTCACAAATACCCTAATATTGTATCACCATCATTACTAATTAATCTGAATTACCAATAATCATGGAGCAAACCTTTGTCATTAAATTATTAATCATTTCACTCAGCTTTTAAGAATAATTGTTTATTCAACTGTAAACTATTATGAAATTTTTGGTTTTGTCGTGAATGGTACCATCAACGAGTTTCTCGTTTTCTGATTGGTACTTATAACTCTTTACTGATAGAGTGACGGGACTGATCTTTGAATTTTAAACCGTTTTTTAAGTAGTTATGACAGGGTAGACAACTTTTCTGATTGGTACCTAGAACTCTTTACTGATAGGGTGACGGGACTGATATTTAAATTTTAAACCGTTTTTTAAGTAGT